>Ga0209540_10000165_pt1 | contig 84092 bp, 66 predicted proteins | sample BarGraIncu01121A_FD_184501 | JGI IMG/M metagenome (GOLD analysis project Ga0209540, IMG submission 184501) | Arctic peat soil microbial communities from Barrow, Alaska - Barrow Graham LP Incubations 011-21A (SPAdes) (version 2) | ecosystem: Environmental > Terrestrial > Soil > Wetlands > Peat... | reverse complement strand
GGCATCTCTTTCGAGCTGCTTATCGTCTGTTTGGCATATTCAGAAATCCAACGTCAAAAACATTCCGTTCGCAGACGCTAAAAAACTTCCCGGATAAAATATCTGAGAAGTTTTTCAGTGCCCTGCCACCGCGGCTGTAAGGTTCTAATTGGTGGAGGCGAAGGGAATCGAACCCTTGTCCGAAACCATATCCACTGGGACATCTCCGGGTGCAGTCAGTGATCAGAGTATTCCCCTATGGAGCGAGCCCGCTGACAGGCTGCAACATCCGGTAGCTTCATAAGTACATCGCACCTTCAAAGCTTATTGTGCGGCGTTTCCCAATTTAACCTGCCGATTGGTAAGGTCTGCTGTCTGACATCCCGGACCCGTCCAGCAGATCGGACGGAGGGATGCGTGGCTGATTAAGCAGCTACGAGTTGTGTATTATTGTTTGCAATTACTTGCTATCCCGTTTTTTAAAGAGGCCAACGAGAATCCTCTACCCGCTTTCCCAGTCCCAACGACCCCGTCGAAACCAGTACGCCCCCATATCATGAGGGTATTAACAGTATGCCAGAGATGTTTCCCTGACGCAAGGGGGGAGATGAATACACATGGAATTACCCTGCCGGTAAATACGCGATGCGAAGCATTCATAAGTGATTTTACACAAGGGATATGAGCAATTTATTATCTGCAGGAGGGTCGTTAATGGTACATTACGTTCTTTGATTACTTGTAAATACATATAAAAAGATTTACAATTATCGTTAAAGTAGACATCTTCTGAAGATAACGGCATATAAACAATACATGTACCCGAAAACAGCATTAAATTCTTACAACATATCTTTGGAGGCGCATAATATGAGCGAATTATATCGCGGCATTATCAATAAAATGACCCTGGAAGAGAAAGCTTCATTGTGCTCCGGACTGGATTTCTGGCACACAAAACCAATTACCAGACTCAATATTCCAGGCATTGCAATGTCAGACGGCCCGCATGGCCTTCGCAGGCAGATTTCGGAAAAGGGCAGACAGGACGCAGGTGAAAGTGCTGAAGCAACTTGCTTCCCTGCAGCCTGTACGACAGCGTGCTCCTTTGACAGGGCCCTTATGTATGAAATGGGAAAGGCGCTCGGAGAGGAGTGCCTGGATCAGGAAGTCGGTGTTCTTCTCGGACCGGGCGTCAATATTAAGAGATCACCGCTTTGCGGGAGGAATTTCGAATATTTTTCCGAAGATCCTTACGCGGCAGGGGAGATGGCAGCGGCTTTGATTTCCGGAATTCAGAGCAAAAATGTCGGCGCTTCGCTGAAGCATTATGCCGGTAACAGTCAGGAAAAAGCCCGGATGGTATCTGACTCGATTATTGATGAGAGAACTCTACGGGAAATCTATCTGGCCGGATTTGAGAAGGCTGTAAAGCTGTCAGGTCCATGGACTCTGATGTCCTCCTATAATTCTGTCAACGGAACATATGCCAGTGAAAACCGCAGTCTTCTGACAAATATCCTGCGTACAGAGTGGGGCTTTGACGGGGTCGTGATGTCCGACTGGGGAGCTGTAAATGTCCGGGAGGCAGGGCTTGCCGCAGGACTTGAGTTGGAGATGCCTCCTGCCGGCAAAATTAATGATAAGAGAATTGTTGATGCGGTTAATAACGGAAGTTTGCCGGAAGATGTACTGGATACAGCTGTCATGAGGCTTTTGAAACTTGTTGATAGAACGAAGGATAATGAGCGTCCAAATGAAATGAATTATAATGAGCATCACGAAATGTCCAAGAAACTGGCGCTTGAATCAGCGGTACTTCTAAAAAATAACGGGCTTCTGCCTGCAAAGGAAACACAAAAGTTTGCTGTAATCGGTGCTTTTGCCAGGGAGCCCAGATATCAGGGCTCCGGCTCATCAAGAATCAATCCGAAACACCTGACGTGTGCATTTGATGTCTTTTTAGAAAAGAGAATCGATTTTGCCTATGCCGGCGGGTATAACCTGCGCAGCAGCGGTATGGACGCAGCACTGCTGGGTGAAGCAGTTGAAACAGCCCGCGGTAAAGATATTGTTTTTGTTTTTGCGGGCCTGCCGGATGAATATGAATCAGAAGGATTTGACAGGACGCATCTGGAATTGCCGGAAAGCCATAACCGCCTTATTTCCGGAATAGCAGCTGTAAACCCTAATGTAGCCGTCGTCCTTTATGGCGGGGCACCTGTAGTCATGCCATGGATTGATGAAGTAAAATCCGTCCTTATGTGTTATCTGCCGGGTGAATCTGCTGGGGAAGCAGCATTTGATCTGCTGTTTGGGAAAGCGGTGCCCTGCGGTAAACTTGCTGAGACATTTCCTGCATTTCTTTCAGATAATCCGAGTTACCCTTACTACGGTGGTTCGAAGACTGTTGAATACAGGGAAAGTATATTTGTGGGCTACCGCTATTATGATGCTGCCAACAAAAATGTACTTTTCCCGTTCGGATTCGGGTTATCCTATTCAACATTCCTATATAAAAAAATAACTGTCAGCAAGCAGGTTATTTATGATTCTGAGATAGTCCTGGTAACCGTGGAGGTTGAAAATACCGGTACTTATGATGCCAGTGAAATTGTACAGATTTATGTGCAGCCTCCGGAATCCAAAATATATAAAGCGAAAAAGGAACTGAAGGGATTTGCAAAAATTGCACTGAAACAGGGAGAAACCGGTACGGTTTCAGTCGAGCTTGATAAGAGATCCTTTTCCTATTACAATACTTCCATTCACGACTGGCATGTGGAAAGCGGACTATATACTATTCTGGCCAATGCCTCATCAAGAGACAACCGGCTCAGCACGGCTGTAGAAGTCAAATCAACCAACGCAGATGCAGCTGTGCCGGATTACAGGCAGCGCGGATCTGCATATTATGCACTCGAAAGCAATAATCCCGTTATTCCTCAGCTGCAGTTTGAATATATTTACGGGGCAAAGATGCCTGAAGTCCATCCGGCCAGGAAGGGACAGTATCATATGAATTCAACGCTGTCGGAATGCAGGAAGTCCGTCATCGGAAGATTATTTACCGGGGAAATACACCGGAGATATGAAGCTGCATTGGCGGATGATCCAAGGCCCGACCAGAAAAGAATGATGAAAGCCATGTTTGAAGATATGCCGTTACGGGCACTGGTAAATTTTTCGGGAGGCGAAATAGGATTTAGGGCATTGGACGGACTGCTTCTTATGATGAACGGACATTTGTTCCGGGGAGGATTTGCCTTTTTGAAAGGCCTTAAACCAAAATAACGCCATTTTTCAAATGAGAATCATTTGACCTTTGAGTTTGTGCAATGTGCACAAAAATTATGCGATATATTATAAGACAAAATGTAAATAAGTCAGTATATTTGGATTTCTTTGTGGTATCTTTATTATAGATGCATTTGGTCTTTGATCTGTATGTATCGGAAGAATCATTGGCCGTCCCGCTGAATCAGGCGGGAATGAATCATTAGTAAGGGGTGTGGAGCATGACGTTGACATTAGAATATGCCTATTATATGGCAATAATCGTTTCCCTGATTTCCTTTGGTGTGGCTTTTTATTTCTACTTGTGGGTTAAGAGACAACCATCTTCCAATGAAACCATTCACAAAATTGGCGAGTTAATCAGTAAAGGGACAAGTACTTTCCTGCGCAGGGAGTATTTGCTTCTTGCCAGATTTGCTGGAGTCGCTGCGATATTGATACTTGTGTTTCTGCCAAGTCCGATCTGGATTGGCAGTCCGAGCAAAAATATTATTATGGCGGCATGCTACCTGTTTGGTACCTGTCTTTCCGCTATGGCGGGAAAGGTCGGCATCACAGTATCAACAATTGCCAATATGAAGACTGCCGAAGCGGCCACCAAAGGAATCCGGCCTTCATTCCTTTCCGGATTCAGAGGCGGAGCAGTTATGGGCATGTCTGTTGTCGGCGGAACCCTTCTGGGCGTAACGATTGTATATTGGCTGACTAATGGAGAGCCAAGTGCAATACTTGGGTTTAGTTTCGGTGCATCATCCCTGGCTCTTTTTGCAAAAGCCGGCGGAGGTATCTTCACAAAAACAGCAGATATCAGCGCAGACCTTGTTGGAAAAGTTGAGCTTGGCATTCCTGAAGACGACCCGAGAAATCCTGCAGTTATTGCGGATAACGTCGGCGACAATGTCGGCGATGTCGCCGGTATGGGTGCGGACCTTTTTGACTCGAATGTTGCTTCGATGGCCGCGGCACTTGTTATCGCCGCTTCGCTGGGCAAAGGTGACTTCCAGATAATGGTTTTCTGTTATGCAGCGATTGGACTGCTGTCTTCTGCTGTCGGTGTTCTTGCAGCCCGTATGGGTAAAAATGCCAGCCCGACCCGTGCCCTTAATATGAGCACATATGTTACAACAGGTATTTTTGCAGGATTAACAGCACTTGCAACCTGGGTCTTTAATTTTGAATGGAGAGTCTGGGGCGCTATGACAGTCGGCCTCCTTGTAGGTACGGTTATCGGTGTAGTCAGTGATTACTTTACCAATGACAATAAGCCTCCGGTTCGTTATGTTGCCAACGCATCAAAAACAGGACCGGCATTTACAATACTTTCCGGTATGTCTTATGGTTTCCTGAGCGTCCTGCCGTCCATGATAGGTATCGGCGTCTCGGCACTTGCTGCATACAAACTTTGCGAGCCTCTGGCGACGTCGCCGGACCAGGCAGCATCATTTGGTATGTTCGGCATATCGATGGCGGCTGTCGGCATGCTTTCCATCGTTGGAATGGTTATTTCCAATGATGCTTACGGTCCTATCGTTGATAACGCAAGAGGTCTCGTCGAAATGGGACATCTCGGCGACAAAGCACTGGAAATTACCGATACCCTCGACAGTGCAGGCAATACGGTTAAGGCTGTTACCAAAGGCTTTGCCATCGGTGCTGCAGGACTCACCATTATTGCCCTTCTGGGAGCTTTTATGAGTCAGGTGAACGTAGCCGTTGATCTGTTAAATAAAGTACCAGGCAACAACTACCCAAAAATTGACAGCTTTGATCTTCTGAATCCGCTTGTCTTTTTCGGACTTTTGGCCGGTGCGGCGATTCCTGCTGTTTTCAGTGCCATGCTGATGCTTGGTGTTGACAGGAATGCACAGCGCATGGTTGCAGAAATCCATAGACAGTTCAGGGAAATTGTGGGTCTTAAGGAAGGTAAAGAGGGAGTTACTCCCGAATATAACAAATGCATTGAAATTGCTACGGTTGGTGCCTTGAAAGAATTAGTACCTGCCGGAGTAATGGCAATTGCCGTAACACTTGCCGTTGGTTTTATCGGAGGGGTACAGGCGATCGGCGGCTTCCTTGCCGGAAATATCGTCAGCGGCCTTCTTCTTGCGCTGTTCATGTCCAACGCCGGCGGGCTTTGGGACAACGGCAAGAAGTTCATTGAAGCGGGCAACCATGGCGGAAAAGGCTCAGATGCCCATAAGGCTGCTGTTGTCGGTGATACGGTCGGCGATCCCTTCAAAGATACTGCCGGACCTTCCCTGAATACACAGGTAACGGTAGTGTCACTTGTATCTACGCTGATGGCAACCCTTTTCCTTACAACAAACATGATGAATTTATTCCACTAACCGAAACCGGATCCATGAGTAAATGCACGGCGGGCAGCATAAACTGTCCGCCGTGTTTTTTTGCGCGTATTTCCTGTCTGTTAAACCTTCCGTTTTAAAAAGAAACACGAATGTTATGTGTTTTGTCATGCAAAATGTTAAAATACTCATAGCCGTTTCTATTTTCGAACCTTATTACTGGGCTGTTTTAAGAAAAAGGCAATGTTATTTAACAGGAGAATTGATATATGAAACCGCAGAGCGGGCTGGATTACTTCTGGCCTTATGATTCAATAGATGAAATATACTCTGATAAAATTTTGCCGGAGTTTGGAATTGTGCCGTCAAAGTGGCAGTTTTGTGTGCCTTCCTGGCGTTTTTTTCATGCTGAAAACAGAGACATGGTCCCAATCGATTTCAAGGAACCGGTTTGCAATGATACGGTATGGGATGCAGTTGACCTGCCTTCTGTGTGGCAGCAGGAGGGATACGGTATTCCTGTGGACCTGAAGTATGATGCGGGAACCGATAATGAAGACAGTAAGCTGAGTAAACGTATACAGACCCGAGTATCTGCCCTGGCAGGCAGCGAGGCGGATGATGATGTCGGAGTGTACCGGACATGGATTATCATTCCTTCAGCTTTTTATGAAAGGGCTGTATATTTTGCATGCAGCGGAATCAGGGGCCGGTTTGAATTGTTTGTCAACGGAAATCTGGTCACGACATCCGGAGCCTTGTATTCCACTTCAAAAATTCTGCTCTCGCCTTTTCTTCAAGGGGAGAGCAATCTTCTTACTCTGCTTGTATATCGTCTGGATTCCGACCGCCATGGGCGTATCAGAAGGGAAGACGGGACTTTTGGTTACAGCGGGATTTTCAGGATGCCTGAAATTATTGCCGAATCTTTTGTGGAAATAGCAGGGCTCAATTTGAAAACGACGTGGATTGACGACAAAAGAGAACCGGAATTGGCAGGAAATACAAATCATGATTCGAAATATTCCTCCCTGGAAGGCGAAGAAGGTACCTTGTTAACTGCCCCGGAAAAACAGGGGGACAGCAGTGAAGACAAAGGCGAAGAAGGCGCAAGGGATAACAGAAGGGACAGCAGTCTTCGGGTGGAAGTTTTTCTTCAGAATCATACGGATTTAATGATCCCGATTCGTATGGAATGTGAACTGGTTGAAGCAAGAACCGAATATGACCTCTATCATCTTCCGGTGCATCCTGTTTCTTTCCTTGAGGAACTTCAGGGGAGTATTCCTGCCGGCTCATCCCTTACATTGAGTACGCTGATAACAGCAGGAGGGGTTCTCCCGTGGTCGGATCAGGTTCCGAGTCTTTATGATCTTTTATTGACTGTGAAAGATACCCGCGACAGAGTTATCTGTGTAAAAAAGAGACGGTTTGGATTCCGGACAACGGAGATTCTGGCCCGGGTTTTTCATATTAATGATATTGCACTGCCGCTTCGGGTTGTAAGATATTTTGACTTTGATCCCGTTGGCGGCCTTGCCGTATCTGCTGACCGCATAAGGCAGGATATATTTATGATGAAACAGGCAAACCTGAACACGGTGCTGGCAGCGCATTTCCCGTCTGACCCTTTGTTCTATCAGATGTGCGACCATTATGGCCTGTATGTAATCAGCCAGTCCGGCCATGTACATGCCCGGGCAATGTGTGAGAGTCTTATGACACACCCGAGTATAGTTTTCTGGTCTTTCGCACCGCTTCATTTTGATGAGGGCAAGCTCTGGGAACTTAAGCAGAAACTTCTTTTACTGGACAGTTCGAGACCTTTTTTCTGCGAGAAGGACCGCTCACTTAGTTTGTCCGATATTCCGCCTTTCCCTTGTGAAGCAGGAACACTATTCGGCGAATGGTCGGATATTTGTGTGGACAAAAGAATCCTTCAGTCAAAGTTTGAACCGGGACATTCCATATTCGAGACGCTTCATGGAAGGGCAAAGAGAGAAAATGATGCAGAGGACTTCCGTTGGCTCCATCAGGGGGACCTTGAAGAGTTTCATGAAAAAATGGATGTCCCGATTGCCCAGGGGATTGTAAGCGCCGACCGCATACCACACCCGACATATTATGAAGTCAAAAAACAATGTGAGACACTGCAGTTTGTTGCTTCAATGGATAACCTGTCCGACTTGTCCCTGATAAATCTTCATCCTATTGGAGAGACAAACGATATGGTCCTGCACTGGCATCTTCTTCTGGGCGGCATCCGGATCCGGGGCGGGCGGGGCCTGATAAAATCAATAGAGCCGCTCGGGTCAAAGGATATTCGTTTTCCATTTACCGTGAACGAATACCTGACCCCCGGATGGATGTTCTCAGATCCTTCCATAAAACAATTGTATGATTCGTCGCAGAGCCACGAACTTGTCCTGGATATTCGTGCGGTCCTTGCAGATGATTCACAATATGCCCCCAAAGGTCATGAAGTTGCATTCTATCAGCAGATTCTTGTTGATCAAACAGCCGGTTATCCGCTTGATAAGCCTGATTCGGACAGGAATTTGCCGGCCGAGATGGCTGCATCAGATCTTTTTGCCGGACAAGTACGTTCGTATCCGGGAAAACTGTCTGTCAGTTCACGTCCGGAAGCTATAAAGGTCACGAATTCATCCATGCAGCTGGATTTTTCCAGAAAAAGCGGAGGACTCAGCTCGATACATTTTGGAGACAGTGAACTTTTTGCAGGCAGTCTGCAGCCAAGTTTCTACCGGTCTGCTACAAACAGTGACAGATCCGACCAGTCATTTGTACTGGCAGCAACAATTTTCTCCAAAGAGACGGACTGGCGAACCATTCAGAATGATTTACGGTACCAGCGTTTCAATTATGAAATGGCCGGGGAAGATTTCTCCATGCTTGTCCACTACAAAAGCTTCGCCTTTAAGGGAGAAGTAATGGTGCAGTATCTAATTGGACCGAAAGGGAAACTGTCCGTAACGCTTGCATTTACGCCCCGGTATGATCTTTTAAGAAGTGGTTTCCGTGTGAATATCCCGTTAGTGATGAAGCATCTGGCATGGTATGGCAGAGGGTTCCATGAGGCATATCCTGACCGCAAGGAATCAGCGCGAATCGGATATTATGAGGCAACGCCGGCAGAACTGTATCATGAATATGCAAGACCGCAGGAAAATGGCGGGCACTGTGATACACAGTATCTGCTGATTTCCGATGGCAGCGGAAAAGGTATCAAAATAACATCAGCAGAAGGGGAGAAATTCTCATTTTCCGCTTCGCTTTACGCCCCTGAAGAAATGGATGACCATCAGCATCAGGAAGAATTAATTCCAAAGGATACATACGAACTGTTCCTGGATTTCTATCAGAGGGATATTGAAAGAACCGGGCAGGAAGCCCGCCATTTTGTCAGGAATCAGACATATCGGGGAACTTTTATTTTCGAACCCTGGGAGTCTGGTCAATCAGCATTTTCAAATCGCGAATCTCTTTGAAAGTTAGATAGCGCCATTCACCGAGCGGTAAATACCCTATATCAATATTCAGGATCCTTGTACGCTTCAGCCTGCGGACATTGTACTCATGATATTCACACATGCGGCGGATCTGCCGGTTTAAGCCCTGCATTAGAATGATACGGAAAGTATGGCTTCCAGTCCGGATAATTTTACAGGGCATGGTAACCCGGTCAAGGATAGGCACACCGGCCTGCATACTTTTAATAAAATCCGGTGTGACAGGCTTGTCAACTTCTACGATGTATTCTTTTTCATGGTGTCCTTCAGCACGAAGGATCTTATTGACAATATTCCCATCGTTAGTCAGAAGGAGCAGACCGGTAGACGATTTGTCGAGCCGTCCGATCGGATATATGCGCTTGTCAAAATGAAGGTAGTCAATGACATTATCTTCGACACGGGTGTCGGTTGTGCATGTGATTCCAAGCGGTTTGTGAAGCGCAATATATACGTAATCTTCATCTGGTAAAAGCGGTTTCCCGTCGACCCTGACAACCTGTCCGGGGAATACTCGGGTTCCGGGAACTGCAGCCGCATCGTCTACCGTCACTTTTCCGGCGGCAACATATTCATCAGCTTTTCGTCTTGAACAGTATCCGCTCGAACTGATATACCGGTTAACGCGGATACCTGCTTCTTCAGACAAGTTCTCAGCTTCGGGAGGTGTAAAATCTGGCATGTATTATTCTCCTTGCACATTAGTACCACATTGTGCCGTGAACGCATTTGAGGGTAAATGTGAAGGTTGTACCTTCTCCGTACTCGCTTTGCACGGTAATTGTCTCACCCATATAATTCAGAAGTTCTTTAGCGATCGACAGGCCCAGACCCGTACCTTTTTTACCGCGGGCCCGGTCTGCCTTATAAAAACGGTCGAATATGTGATCAATATCATATTCATGTATTCCTTGTCCCGTATCTTTTACAGAAACAAGAACAACATCTTTTTCTTTGTTCAATTCGGTTGAAACGGTAATCGTACCACCGGCTGTCGTATATTTTTTAGCATTGTCCATAAGGATAATAAGGATCTGTTCGACCCGGTCAGGATTACCCATTACAGTGTGACAGGGACCACTCTTGAATTCTATCTTGAACGATATGGTTGCATCATTCATTATCGGTGTGAACTTTGCTTTCAGTTCATTAAGCAGGACATTGAGGTCAAACGGAAATGTCTTGAAGGCAATCGTTCTTGCCTGAAGCCTGGATAGTTCAAGCATATCGTCGATCAGCCTCGAAAGCCGCAGTGTCTCATGAAGGATAATCCCATAGTAACGCATACGGTCGTCTTCGTTGCGTACCATACCGTCGGCCAGAGGCTCGACAAGCCCGCGCAGGGCGGTGAGGGGAGTCCGTAATTCGTGGGAAACATTGGCTACATAGTCGCGGCGAGTCTGCTCCAAATGTTCGGATTCAGATATATCCCGGAAAAACCCTGTTGCCCCTGTGACTTGCCTGTTGCTGTCAAACGTCGGTACTACAGTTACCAGGTATGCATTGTCCCGTAAATCAATGGTTCGTTCTACAGTAACTCCATTGTCAATTGACTTCTGAAAATCCTGCCATACCTCTTCAAAAGGTATCAGCTGAAGGCGCTCCGTGAAAAAATTCTTCCGCTTGGCATTCTCAAAAAGTGTATATATTGCAGGATTTGAATATACAGGCTTCAGATTCAGATCGATCGAAACAATTCCTTCTGAAATGACATCAAAAATCTCACGCAGGCGGTTTCGCTCAATGGTCAGCTCGGAAATGGAATTGGAGAGTTTATCAGCCAGGTCGTTGAATGACTGCGCCAACTCGCCGATTTCGCCCCTGGCTGTAGAATTTGCACGAACGGAAAAATCACCCTGTCCCATTGACCGGGCGACACTGTTCATTTTTTGAAGCGGTTTGACAAGCTGACGGGTGATAAAATATACAGGCAGCATCATGAATATGGAAGCAATGGCAGCAGATGCAAGAAGAACCTGTAAATCCGTTCCAACAGCAAAAGTCTGGGCGGACGCCCAATCAAAAAGCATATACGTAAGTAATGCTGATGTAATCGAAGTTATCAGCATTATTATAATAATACGACGCAGAAAAACGCTTCGAATCATTACGTAGTAACCTCGAACTTATAACCGACGCCATATACGGTTATCAAAGACCACGGCGCACCTTCATAGCAGATTTTCTGGCGAATCCGCTTAATATGAGTGTCCACTGTCCTTGTGTCACCAAAATAATCATATCCCCAGACAAGGGACAAAATTTGTTCCCTGTCCATAACCTGACCAAGATGAGAGGCCAGAAGATGCAGAATTTCAACTTCTTTTGGGGTGCAGGAAACAAGTTCGTTATTTACCTTAACCTGGTAATTATCCAGATTAATCTCCAGGCCGTCAAAACGCAGAAGAGATCCGCTTTCCTGTGGCTCGGAGATACGTCGTAACACTGCCTTGATTCGGGCAATAACTTCGCGGGGGGAAAACGGCTTGACAATATAATCATCCGCACCGAGTTCCAGACCCAGGACCCGGTCAATTTCTTCACCCTTAGCAGTAAGAATAATGATAGGAGTGGACAACGTTTTTCTGATTTCACGGCAGACCTCAATGCCTGTCTTTTCAGGCATCATCAAGTCAAGAATAATCAAATCAGGTTTATCGCTGATTACATGTGCGAGACCGTCTTTTCCGTCAAACGCACTTGAATAGGTGAAATGCTCATTCTCCAAATAGATCCCTAAAGATTCATGCACAACCGGATCATCATCGCAAATCAAAATATGTGGTGCTGCGGCCATTTTTTCACCTCTTTATAAGTCCCTCGAATTGTCTGATCACGAATCATTATAAACGATTTCCGGATAAATTTTGCTGTATAATTCCGAAAAATTATAGGAATCTACTTGAATATGGAACGAAACATCGTATTATTTGTCAGTGATCCATGTTTTGTATTTTCGAAGTAACGAAATGGGCTCATAAGACTGCTTGGCTTTCCGCAGACCAGAGAGTCCCATATCCTCTTCACGGTCAACTGCATCGACCGTAGGAAACTCATTTTGCAGGACCATTTGATTGATAGCCGAATATATTCCGTGTATCTCCTGATCCGCTTTTTCAAAATGAATGTATGCCGTATTGGCATTACCAAGACTCCCTATTGAGAAAGCCCTTACGATTCCCCCGGTCCGGATCAATCCACCGTGCAGTTCAAGTTGGCTGCAATCTTCAAACAGTCTGCGGATCATGTTGTAGTCGCTTTCTGCGCAATTGTCAGGCTCAATATCCCTGGACTTACACCAGGCAGCAACAAGGGCGAGACATTCGTCCTTTTCTTTACATGTAAGGGATGAATATTCGAAATCCGGATACATCCGTATAAATTTATTAACATGGTTGCGTTTTTTGTGAAGAACGTTTCCTGCAAGAGTCCGCATCGATTCCCCGTCATAAAGGTAATCCGACGAATCATCATTGTAATACAGGTCTGCTTCGAAGTGAGGGAGATTCTCAAAAAGAGGGAGTTTGTCCTCGTCGATACACATGATTTTGAGCTTCCAACCGCGCCTGTCAAATTCTTTGCGTACGGCTAAAAGAATGCGGTCCAGCCTGTCGGAGTCGAGCTCGCCCATAGGCATGAGAATATGCGGGTCCGTAAAGCAGCCGCCGTCGGAAATAAGAATACAACACTCTTCAAAGACCGCTATCTCGCTTTTGAAAACCTCATCCCATGCAATTCTGCAGTTAAAAGTCATATCAGCAAGTCTTGTGTTTGATTTTTTATAATAATAGTTATAAAGATCCCGGTCAGAGGCGATGAGACGATGGAAAATTATATTTGACATATTTTACTCCGCTTTCTGTAATTTTTGATTAGGGCTGATTTGTAGCTGGTCATAATATAGGGCCGTTCTAATCCCGGTCCTGGGGGGGACAGCCTGCACGGCACGTCCGAACAACAGGTCAACGGCCATTTTAACGTAATTGTTGCCGGCCAGAGTCGAGACATAAATATTTCCCATCATTCGCGGATTGATTTCAAGAAGAAAAAACCGTCCGGCTGCATCTGCCCTGAAGCTTATGCATACGACATAGGAGAGATGTAAAGCCGAAACGATATGCCCGCAGCATTCTGCAAGGTATGCATTTTCCTTTACCTCAAGAACAGAAGTCAGACCGCCTGTCATGCTTATGTTAACACGTGTAGTTACACTTATGATCTTCCCTTCAAGACAAAGTACATCACAATCCCATTCCTCCCCCGGCAGGAATTCACATGCCATATAGGGGGGGATCGTATCTTCATCACGGATACCCGTGAGCATCTCTCTCAGCATATTCTCTGACAATATTCGTTGGGGCGCCTGGTAAAACAAATGTTCAGCATAGTCCGCACTGTTGTCAATTACCCAGAAGCCGGCTGCGTCTTCGCCTCTAAGACGCTTGATGCAGGGAGTCCTGCCTGCATTCCGGATGACTTGTATCGCTTCAATCAAAGACGACTTTGTGTCTGCCAGAACAAATACAGGCGTAAGGGAGGATAGGACCGGATCGTTGCTTTCCTGCAGGAAAGCGTAAAGACGGCCTTTGTCATTGGCAATTTGAAGTGAGGAAAGGGGCGATGACAAAATTCTCGCACCGGTTTTTTTAAAAATCAGTGCTTCATTCTTCATCAGACCTTCAAGCCCTTCAGAAACAATAGGAAATATTACATCCACATGTTCTTTTTCTATTATTTGAATCAGTCTTACGATATAGTCGGGTGCCTCGTGTGAGGAAACAATATAAAAAGCATCCAGGATAACCTGGTGAGGTGTATCGGGATCCTCAGCAAGACCTACGATCCTTATATTCTCATGATAAGCTTCTCGGAGAGTGCGTATCAATCCGGTAAACGCACCGTCTGTCAGCAGTACAGTAATCACAGGGTAGTCCTCCTTTGTAATTCAACTTATATTGTACCCATTATTATTGTGGTCTGCAACATTGTGGATTTACACAAAAACCCTTGATAAATAATGGAAGACAGAGATAATAGATGAACTATATAATTATATCAAAAGAAAAGGGAGGATTCGAAGTGAGCCGGACCGGAAGCATGATTACCAACATAAGATGCCGTATATCTGATGTGAGAAACAGGTCCTTCAGGACCAATCATCAGCTTGCCCGTCTATTGGCTTCGGAAGGCATTCTTTTCACTCTTATCATTACCCTTGCTCATAACAACAACAATTTATATGCATCGCGTCTTGGTGCAAGTTCGTCAGATTTAGGATTGATTGCATCACTCCCGCCTGTTGTAGGTATGCTGACATTGATACCATTTGCAATCATTACCGACAGGCTGCATAACAAAAAGCCGATGGTCATTTTGTCTGCACTATGCCTTGGATTCATGTATATTCTTGTTGGAATGGCGGCATTTTTGGATACAAACCGCCTTCCTGCATTAATCGGGCTCCTTGTTCTCGTGAACATTCCCATGTCGCTCTATAATTCATCCTGGCAGGCTTTCTTCTCGGATGCTGCTGAGCCATGTGACCGTAATCTCGTATATACACACAGGATGCGGATGAACACCGCAGTAGGTGTCGTAATTCCACTTATAACGGGCGCGGTGCTTACGGCGGCATCCGGCTCAGGTAAAATTCTTGTTCATCAAATCTACTACTGGCTTGCTTTTCCGCTTGCACTCGGACAGGTATATATACTTAAAAAAATAGCGGGCGGCAACGCTACTGAGGTTAGTCATGTTAAGCTTTCCGATTTGAAGGAATCTGCACGCATTCTTTTTCATAACAGGAAGTTCCTTGGTTTCATGGGGGTGGCACTGTTTGTTTACTGCGGATGGGAAATGGACTGGTCCCTTTATTTTATTGCCCAGTTCAAATTCCTTCCGCTTAATGAGGCGCAAATGAGCATTATTGCAGTTTTGGGCGCTGCAGGACAGTTCCTGACGATGGGACTATGGAGCCGCCTGATTCAAAAAAAGGGGGTCAGGTTTGTATTTGTTATCGGCGCGGCCGGCTTAGCATTCTCGGGTCTGGTAATGCTCGTGTCGCTTCTTCTTCCAAACCCGTTCCGGATGCCTTTCTATTATGTTTTCCAGAGCATAGGGGGCACAACTTTCAGCGCTTTTCAACTATCACTTTTCCAGTGCCTGCTGGAGGCAATACCAAACAAGAATCGTGCGATTTCGATTTCAATTTATAATACGGTTATTTTATCTTCAAATATAGTTATGCCCTATTTAGGAATATACATTTATAATAATTTGGGCCAGTCCATTCAGTCAATGATCATATCTTTCGGAATTATATCACTGGTCCGGCTTTTATCTACAACCGCAGCAATTTACAGGTGGTACGCAATGCGCAATGAAATTGAAGATTTTCGATAGATTAATACTTGGAAATAATCAGAAACAATTGAATCTGTTCAATTATTTATGATTATTTCAGGCTGGATTATGGAATTATTGCGGCTGCTCGTGTATCATGAAAGTGTAGTGGAAATATTTCATTAACAATTCCAAACGGAGGCTCCCTTATGAAAACAATAGTTAACCATCGACAGTTGAGTATTATTTCAGCTGCTCTGGCAGGCTGCATTTTACTCTCGTCCTGTTCTTTGCTAGGCGGAAACAAAGCTCCTGCAGCAATCAAAAAGACCGTTGCGGCATATCTTGACAGTATTCAGGACGGCTCTTTTACGGATGACGAATATGTATCGGATTATGCGGATGATTCAGCCTTTGCAGATCTTGAGTTTGCAGATGAAGCAGTCAGGGCAATCATGGACAAAGCTTTAACGAGAATTGAATATACAATTGATGCGGCAAGCGGTGATGTCAAGACGGAAGAAGGCGCGTGCGACGTAACCGTCACAGCAATTGATGTAAAGGAAGTTCTGTCAGGACTGGAAGACAAAACACTTGACGCTGATACACTGATGAAAGCTATCAAGGACAAAGAAGCTCCGACAAAGGATTATGAAATCACGTTGGACATGACCTATGATTCTTCAGGTAAATCATGGCTTGTCGCTGATTCCACCCCCCTTACAGAGATCCTCGGAGACCCGTATACCGAGATTTCCTTTGGTCCGGCAGCAGGATCACCTGCTGCACTTATCGATACATTCATGAAAGCTCTCGGAGTGGGTGATGCGGACACGATTGACATTATCAGCCCCTACCTTGATTCGACCAACTTTTTTGACCCGGATGAAAATGTAATGAAAATGGCCACGCTTTTCTACAGCAAAATTGAATATTCAGTTGATGGTGAACCTGCAGTAACGGACAATTCAGCTGAAGCCAATGTTAAAATGTCCATTCCGGATATTGCGACCATCGTGAATGAGGTGTCCAATGATTCTGAATTTATGGCAACCGTTTTGAAGCCGTATATTCTGGCATCGATTAACAGCGAAGACACGACAGCCCTTGAAGCAGAAGCTACAAAGGTTATCATCGGCGAAGTGATCAGCCGGCTGAATGCGTCAGATGTTCCCATGCTGTCTGTTGATTCGGTTTTCAAAATGGAACAGAACCAGGACACAAAGAAATGGGAATTGTCGGAGATTCCTTCGGAACTTTATAATATTGATACCAGCCCTACTACATCTGATGAATCATACATGGCATCCGCCACTTTAGCCATGGATATGCTCCTGCAGGACGGATCCATTGACCAGGCTACGTACGATCAGTTCATGGCCAGCCTTAACGGAACGACGCAGCCTACAAATACAAGCGTATCAAATGACGGATCATCACCGGCGTCCGATATTTCGTTCAGCGGATGGTATGATTCATACACAATGGAATATGTTTCTTCATATGATTCGGCAACGACAACGGTAATTGAACTTGATATTGAGTTCAATACCGTCTGGACTGACCTTGTCCTCAATTACGAATACTACAATGAAAACGGAACCATATTGATCAAGTCTGCAACTGCTGTTGCTGAATCGGACGGATATTCTTATTACATGCCTCTGGATATGAATGACGGAAGCACGATTCCTGCCGACACATATGTTATCATTGTCACTCAGGAAGACGGAACTCCCATTACACAGAATCAGGTTACTGTCAGCTGAAAAACAGAAAATGTATGACTATATTTATTAATAAATTGAAATGGATCCAGCTGTGCTAACTCTCAAAAAATGTTTGGAAGGAAGCTGTCTCAAATGTTTTGAGACAGCTTCCTTTTTTTGTTATAATAACTGGATATATGTACAAGGATTCGCATTTTGAGGAGTAAAAGCATGTTTCTTGCAGATCGATGGTCTGATTTTGAACTGATGTATGCAGGTGAAGGTGAAAAATACGAGCGCTGGGGAGATGTATTTCTTCAGCGTCCGGACCCGCAGGCCATCTGGCCGAAAATGGATTCAGAAGCAGATTCGAATGTGGGCGTATGGCCAAAGCCCCACGGTCTTTATCATAGAAGCGAAACCGGGGGCGGCTACTGGTCAACCGAGCGATCCTTTCCATCCAAGTGGAAAATAACCTACCCGGCTGTCGGCGGCAAGCTTACCTTTATCATCGAACCGACGGGATTTAAGCATACTGGCCTTTTCCCGGAACAGGCGGCAAACTGGGATTTCTGTGGTGATTTGATTCAGAAAGCTGTTAAGGAAGGGAAAAAGCCCCGGATTCTTAATTTGTTTGCCTATACCGGCGGCGCAACGCTTGCATGCTCAATTTCCGGAGCGGCAGAGGTAGTTCATGTCGATGCATCTAAGGGGATGATCTCCCGTGCCAAGGAAAACATTACGGCTTCCGGATTGTCAGATCACCTGATCCGGTTTATTACGGAGGACTGCAGCCGGTTTGTGGACCGTGAACTTCGCAGGGGAAGAACATATGACGGGATAATAATGGATCCGCCCGCATATGGAAGGGGACCGTCCGGAGAGCTCTGGAAGCTTGAGGATGCACTTTTCCCGCTTGTTCAAAAATGTGCCGGGCTTCTTTCTGCCGAGCCTGTTTTTTTCATAATCAATTCTTATACGACAGGACTTTCCGCACTTGTGCTTGAAAATATACTTCGTCTGGCAGTCAGGCCGGGCCATGGCGGAAAGGCAACCGCAGACGAACTCGGTCTTGCGGCATCAAAGATGGATCTGATTCTTCCCTGCGGCGCAACCGGACGATGGACGCCTGATCAGGTAAAGGGCGGAGGCCGTTAATGGATACACCGGAAATCTTATATGAGGACAATCATGTTCTTGTGGCGGTGAAGCCTGCCGGAGTACTGTCACAGGCAGATATCACGGGGGCGTCAGATATGCTGACACTTCTGAAGAAATATCTTCGTGATACTTATAGCAAGCCGGGAGAAGCATATCTGGGCCTTTTGCACCGCCTGGACCGGCCCGTCTCAGGGGTTATGGTTTTTGCAAAAACGAGTAAGTGCGCATCACGGATCAGCGCGCAGATCCGTGAACGGAAACTCGATAAAAGATACCGCGCCGTGGTATACGGAGTGCCGGACAAAGAAGAGGATATGCTGCGTTCTTTCGTCCTGAAAGACCAGGACAAGAACCAGGTCACTATCATTCATGCAGATTCTGCAGATTCACTTCCGCCAAACGCAAGGGAAGGGATCCTGTCCTACAAAAGAAAGGGATCAGCTGTGAGGGAAGGCTTGGGCGGAGCAAAGGAATTATCACTTCTGGAAGTGCAGCTTATCACAGGCAGGTCGCACCAGATACGTGCACAGTTGTCAGATGCGGGTTTTCCGATCGTCGGAGATAGGAAATATGGTCCGGATGATTCTTTTTACCGGGGGGAAATTTGTCTGGAATCATTTTTACTTTCGTTTTTTCACCCGGTAACCGGCGAAAAAATGACTTTCGAACTGCCGGTTTCCAAAGATGATCCCTGGATATTATTCGGAAAAGATACTTTCAATCAGGAGGAAAAAATATGAGCAAAGACCAGGAGACCACTTTTGAGTTATCCGAAGAGCAATGCCTGAAGAACAAAGCGAAAATCAGGGAACTTCTATTAAATACGTCCCGTCCGGGTATGGAGAGGCTTGTTGACTGGATCGAGCAGAAAACCGATTTCTATACAGCACCGGCATCCACTAAATATCATCTTGCATGTAAGGGCGGCCTTGCGCAGCATAGTCTGAATGTCTATGAGCTGCTTCTCGGCAAGGCTTCTTCAGGTCTGTTGGAGATAAAGAAAGATACAATTATTATTACAGCCCTCCTGCATGACTTGTGCAAGGTCAATTTCTATGTGGTGGAAAAGAAAAACGTCCGTGAAGGCAGTAAGATAAATGCTTACGGGAGTGAAGTTGCAAACTGGGTTGAAAAAGAAGTCTGGACGGTTCGTGATTCTTTTCCGGTTGGGCACGGAGAGAAGTCGTGTTTCTATATACAGAGCTTCATTCGCCTGACGGATGAGGAATATGCCATGATAAGACTCCATATGGGCTCAGACAGAAACGGGTTTCCTGATCCGTTTACGGAGACAGCCAACATGTACCCGAGCGTTGTTGCCATGCATACATCCGACATAGAAGCGGCATTCATTATTGAGAACCGCAGTTGACATCGGCAAGTACTCGTTCATATAATAAAAAGTCTACGTCGGGTAGTTTTATGTGCAATTTCGTACATGGACCAGTTATCCGGGCAGATTAATTGCACGTCACAGTAAGAAAGGGAAGAAACATGTATAAAAAAGTTGCGACAGACATGAAGTTTGCCGATCGTGAAATCGAAATCCTTTCATTCTGGAAAGAGAATGATATTTATAAAAAAGCGATACGTCCGGAAAAGGAAGGGACACCTTCTTTTACATTATATGACGGTCCTCCGACAGCCAACGGGAAACCGCATATCGGCCACATTAAGACGCGCGTCATAAAGGATGTAATACCCCGTTTCCACGCAATGAAAGGCGAACATGTCGAGTTCAAAGCCGGCTGGGATACGCATGGGCTTCCTGTCGAACTTGAAGTTGAGAAAATGCTTGGAATCAACGGCAAGCCGCAGATTGAAGAGTATGGTGTAGAACCGTTTATTAAAAAATGCAAGGAATCTGTATGGAAATACAAGGATGAATGGGAGCAGATGTCTGAGCGTGTCGGCTTCTGGGCTGATATGGAGCATCCTTATGTTACTTATGACAATGATTATATTGAATCCGAATGGTGGGCGTTAAAGACCATGTGGGAAAAAGGCATGCTGTATAAGGGACATAAAATCGTCCCTTATTGTCCGCGCTGCGGAACGTCGCTTTCCAGCCATGAAGTGGCACAGGGATATAAAAATGTAAAAGAGACTTCTGTTTTCGTGCGTTTTGCGGTTGAGGGGCAGAAGAATACATATTTTGCAGCCTGGACGACTACTCCATGGACCCTGCCGTCCAACGTAGGACTTTGCGTGAATCCGAAGGAAGAATATGTTTTGCTTTCCGTACCTGTGGATCTTGATGGGACAGAAAGTGAAACACGCTATTATATGGCGGGGGTACTTGCCAATACTCTTTTTGAGAATTTTACGATCCTCGACAGGAAAACCGGAATTGAGATGGTTGGAATGAAGTACGAGCCCCTTTTCCCGTATGCTGCCAAGGCAGTGGAGGAGAGTAAGCTTAACGCTTTCCGCGTTTGCGCCGACGATTACGTCACAATGAATGACGGAACCGGAATTGTCCACATCGCACCGGCATTCGGTGAAGACGATGCCCGTGTCGGCCGCGCTTTCAAGCTTCCGTTTGTTCAGTTAGTCCTGGAAGACGGTACGCTGCCGCCTGAAACGGAAGAATTTGCAGGACTGTTTGTAAAAGACGCCGATCCGCTTCTTGTGAAGAAACTGCACATGGATGGAAAACTCATCAAAAAACATCCGTATGAGCATGATTATCCTTTCTGCTGGCGCTGTGACACTCCGCTCATTTACTATGCAAGATCGTCATGGTTTATCGGGATGACTAAAGTACATGACTCCCTGATGAAGAACAACAGGGAGGCAAAGTGGTACCCGGAGACAATAAGGGACGGCCGCATGGGTAATTTCCTGGATAACGTTGTTGACTGGGGTATTTCCCGTGAACGTTACTGGGGAACGCCTCTTCCGGTATGGGAATGTGAATGCGGACACAGGAACTGCATCGGATCGATAGCAGAACTAAAGAGTCTCTCGCCCGACTGCCCCGATGACATTGAGCTGCATAAGCCTTATGTGGATCAGGTACATATCCGCTGCGAAAAATGCGGCGGTCAGATGACTCGGGTCTCTGAAGTCATCGACTGCTGGTTTGATTCCGGCGCCATGCCTTTTGCGCAGTACCACTACCCATTTGAGAATAAGGAGTTTTTCGAAAAGCACTACCCGGCCAACTATATTTCGGAGGCACTTGATCAGACAAGAGGGTGGTTTTATTCCCTTTTGGCTATCGGCACACAGCTGTTTGATAAAGCTCCTTTTGAAAACTGCATCGTCATGGGCCTCGTCCAGGATAAAGAAGGCATCAAGATGAGCAAGCATAAGGGTAATGTCGTCGACCCCTGGGATGTCCTCAATAAGCAGGGGGCGGATGCTGCCCGCTGGTATTTTTACAGTGCCAATGCACCGTGGCTTCCGAGCCGTTTTGCAGACAGCACAGTATCGGAAACCCAGCGGAAATTCATGGGAACGCTCTGGAATACCTATGCCTTTTATATCATGTATGCGAATATCGACGGTTTTGATCCTTCAAAGTATACGCTCGACATGTCGCTTCTTCCTGCGATGGACCGTTGGGTACTATCGCGCCTGCATACGCTGATCGCACAGGTCGATGAGAGAATGACCACTTACGACATCACCGGATCAAGCCGCCTGATGCAGGATTTTGTCGATGAACTTTCCAACTGGTATGTAAGAAGAAACCGCGAACGCTACTGGGGCAAGGACATGACCCAGGACAAGATTAATGCATATATGACACTCTATACGGTTTTGGAGGCCTTCATCCGTGTTGCTGCACCGTTTGTGCCGTTTATAACGGAATCGATCTACCAGAATCTTGTACGCAGTGCGTTCCCTGATGCTTTGATCTCGGTACATCTGTGCGGATTTCCCGTCTCGGACAGTTCCTGGATTGACACGGAAAGAGAAGAGCAGATGGACATTGCCCAGCATATTGTATTCATGGGCAGGGCATGCCGCAATACTGCTGCAATCAAGAACAGGCAGCCTCTTTCCAAAATATATGTTGTCGCCCCTAAAGTACTTGCAGAGGAGTACGCCCAAATCATCAGGGAAGAATTGAACATCCGTGAACTTGTGTATCTTACCGACGCAGCGGAACTGATGGATTATAAGTTCAAGCCGCAGCTGCGGACACTCGGCAAAAAGCTTGGTGCGAAGCTGAGTGCTGCAAAAGACCTGATTGCAGCCCTTCCGGGCCGCGGGACCATGGATGCACTGCGTGACAAAGGCTTTGTCACAATTATAGTCGACGGTGAATCAATACAGCTTGATACAGAGGACCTGCTTGTCGAAAATATTCAGCCTGAAGGCCTTTCTACACAGGCCGACCGCGATTATACCGTGTCCCTGGATACATCAATGACGCAGGAATTGATTGAGGACGGCTTCGTGCGCGAGATCATCTCAAAGGTGCAGACGCAACGTAAGGAAACCGGATTCGAAGTAACAGACAGGATTCGGCTTTGCTATAGCGGGAATAACCGCATTGCGGAGATTTTCGAAGCAAATACAGCTTTTATCGCAGACGAGGTCCTTGCATCGGAAGTACTTGCAGGTGAAGGAATCAACGCGCGTGAATGGGATATCAACGGGGAAACCTGCATATTATCCGTGGAAAAAATGGTTATTGGAGGCACTTTATGATTTATAGTCTTATGAATTCAGGGTATTCGGGCATGCCGCTCATTATTCTTGGAATAATTCTGATGACCGTCCTTGTCTTTTCCCTGTCCATACATGAAGTCATGCATGGATTCGTTGCCTACAAGCTCGGTGACGATACGGCAAAACTTCAGGGCCGGCTGACTCTGAATCCGCTGGCACATCTTGATCCGATAGGAACGCTGATGATGCTTATAGCAGGAATTGGCTGGGCTAAACCTGTCCCGGTAAATTACAGCCGCCTGACACGATACAAGAACAGGTACGTTTCCATCCGGCTGGTAAGTATTGCCGGCGTTATGTCAAATTTAGCCTTAGCAGTTATTTCATATTTTTTGAGTGCTTTAATATTTGTAATCGGGATAAAGACTGTTTCTTCCAGTTTCATGCCGTCACTAAATTCCTTCAGTTCTTTTCCGGAAGCGCTGCTGTCAGTATTTTATTATTTGTTTTCATTCTTCTATTCAGTGAATTTGATGCTGATGGCGTTCAATTTGCTTCCGATTCCGCCTTTGGACGGGTATCACTTTATCGAGACCTTCCTTCCTTACAAATGGAAACAAAAACTTGGCGGATATGAGCGTAATATTGGATTCATTCTGCTGGCAATCATCCTTGTCGGAAATTTCACAGGATTCAATCCTTTGATCAAAGTTATTCAATTTATTGAATTGCCATTTGAGTTCATCATTTCAACACCGATTGATGCGCTGGCAAATTTTGTAATTCATTTATTTTAACAAAAAGACAAACCCAGCCGAATATAAGGAGGCATATACTGCATGCAAAAGAAAATAATCGTCTCGGGATCCCGCCCGACCGGAAATATTCATCTTGGAAATTATTTTGGTGCAATCGAAAACTGGGTGTCACTGCAGGAAGAATATGACTGCAGCTTTTTTATTGCTGACTGGCATGCGCTGACCACAGGCTATGCAGATACTGCGGATCTGAAAAAGAATACACTCAGTCTTCTGGCTGATTATCTTGCCTGCGGCCTTGATCCCCAAAAAAGCACTCTGTTTTTGCAGTCGGAAGTGAAGCAGCATGCGGAACTTTACCTTCTTCTTTCAATGAACACACCTTTATCATGGCTTGAAAGATGCCCGACATACAAGGATCAGCTTGCGAATATACAGGACAGAGATATTACAACATATGGATTTTTGGGATATCCGGCTCTCATGGCTTCTGATATCCTGATTTACCGTGCCGATTTCGTACCGGTCGGAGAGGATCAGGTTCCGCACCTTGAGATTACCCGGGAAATGGCGCGGCGCTTTAACTTTATATACAAAAAGAATGTTTTCCCGGAACCTCTGACGCTTCTTACCAAGTCTAAAGTCCTTCCCGGTACAGACGGAAGGAAAATGAGCAAGAGTTACAACAATACGATTGCCCTTGCGGATACCCCTGATGAAGTGAAGAAAAAAGTAATGGGCATGATTACTGACCCGGCACGTATCCGCAGGGACGATCCGGGGCATCCCGAGATCTGCACGGTTTTTGCTTTCCAAAAAGTATTCAACGAACAGATGGTGCCGGAGATTGAAGAGCAGTGCAGGGGCGGGCGTATCGGATGTGTTGCATGCAAGAAGCTGCTGCAGGAAAAGATTGCCTTATTCCATACGCCGATCCATGAAAAGCGCATGTCCCTGCTGAAAGATGAGAATCTCCTTGTGGAAATCATCAGGGAAGGTTCCCATAAGGCATCCGTAAAGGCAGAAGCAACTATGGAACTTGTACGGGATGCCATTCGAATCGGCCTTTAAATTTCATGATTATTATAATTAATTAAATATCGGAAGGAGTGAGCCAGCATGCCGATTCATCAGCTGCCTGAACTGAAGATCAGGCAATTTGAAGGCCCCCTTGACTTGCTTTTTCATTTGATTGAAAAAAATGATATTGATATTTATGATATTCCCATCGCTGAAATCACCGATCAGTATATGATATTTTTGAAGGACATGGATACGCTGGATATGGAGGTCGCATCGGAATTCCTTGTTATGGCGGCAACTCTGATCCATATCAAATCACGTATGCTTCTGCCGGACAGGAAAACAATACTTACCGCTGAGGAAGACGACCCCAGGGAAGAACTGGTTATCCGGCTGCTTCAATACAGGCGCTGTAAAATGCTTGCGATGGATCTTCGCCTGCGCTACAAAAAGTACGCCCATTGCAACTGCCGACTCCCGGCAACTCCTGCTTCTCTTGGCATATCAATTAAGCATCCGCCGCAGGAATTTGAACCGGAATATTTCGAAAAAGCGGTTACGGTTGTGTGTGCGAGAAATGAGATGCGGTTTGCGGATCTTTCTTCCAAAATTACCCATATTCTAAAGCGCGATAAAGTCTCTGTTCGTGATAAAATGAAACTTGTATGGCAAAAACTTGTTGCCAACGGCAAAATATTTTTTCATGAGATTTTCCCTGCGCTGGGAACCACTAAAACAGAGAAAGTGGTGGGCTTTCTGGCTGTTCTCGAATTATTGCGCGGCAATCAGATTTCTGCAGTACAGGAACACCCTTTCGATGTTATTCTATTATCGGAAATAAAGGACCATCCGCTAAGGGAATTCAGTATTGACAACATCGAATCTTCAACTGAAGTGAGGGAGAATAAATGACTGATGATACGACGACTGATTTCACACTGACGGTTCAGGAACTGCCGGCTGCTTTGGAGGCAATTTTGTTTGCTGCCGGAGACCCGGTCAGTATCAGCCGGCTAGAAGAGATTACCGGTGTACAGCAGGTAGTCCTGCATCAGGCACTTACCAAAATGACAGCTGATTATGAGAATAATCCATGGGGCGGACTATTAATCCGCCGCCTGGAGAATGAATATGTGATGTGCACCAAGCCGCAGATGAAGGCGGTTTTTGAAAGGATGTTCCAGCCGAAAAGCCGGCCGCCCATGTCACAGGCGACCTATGAGACTCTTGCTGTAATAGCATATAACCAGCCTGTTACACGTGCTCAGGTTGAGGCGGTACGCGGGGTCAGCAGTGACAGTATAATAAGCCGGCTCCTCGACAGGGGATGGATCGTGGATTGCGGTACGCTTGATGCGCCCGGCCGTCCGTCCCTCTTTGAAACAACACAGCAGTTCCTTATGGAATTCGGTATTGCGTCCGTGGCAGAAATGCCTGCAATGGATCTGATGATGTACGGGACGATTCGTGATCTGGAGGACTCTCTGGAAATTGCGGCAGGCATGAAAGATACAAGGCAGCTTTCCATGGAACACCTGACGGATGGGATACTTCCTCTCGGTAATTCAGCGAAATGAGCGGTGCTGATGCATTGTCCGTTTCGGTGTTGACACATAAAGACAAGAAAGAGGTGATTGGATTGGGTTCTTCGGAAAAGATGACTGCTTTTGTAGAAAAAACAGCCGCAAATCAGGACAGCATGGATTCAGACAAACTTTGTTTTTCACGCCTAATGACACTTTTTGACCCGGACAGCTTTGTAAGTCTGGACAAAAAAGTGGTATCCCGGCCTTTTTCACAGGTTTTTGAAAGACCGCCGGTAGAAGGCGATGGTGTTGTAACAGGTTACGGCACGATCGGCGGACGCCTTGTCTTTGCGGCGTCCCAGGATCCGGATGTATATGGCGGATCAATCGGACGCGCCCATGCAATGAAAATTGTAAAGGTTATTGAAATGGCGGTATCTTCCGGCTCGCCTTTTATAGCACTATATAGTTCCGGCGGAGCACGGGTTGAAGAAGGGGTTCTGGCCCTGGAAGGTCTTGGAGCGATTCTTTCTGCCCTTAGTGACGCAAAAGGCCAGATTCCTCTGCTGTGTGCCGTTTTGGGGCATTGTCCCGGCGGGCTGGCGCTGGCTGCAGCAAAAAGCGATTTCATGTTTTTATGTGAAGGCGTTTCCGGCCTGTATATGAACAGTCCCGTTATTACTGCGGCACTTTCAGGCGGCAAGGTAAATCCTTCCGATATCGGGACTGCAGATATCCACAGGGTGAAAACGGGGCTTGCTTCATTTGTGCTTTCAGATGAAGAATCATGCCTCTTGAAAATCCGTGAGCTTATGGAGTACATTCCCGTTATTACAGGAGATACAATGGCATTTTCACGTGATGCGTTCTGTGCGGATGACCCCAACCGCACAAGTGAAAAACTCAATGAGTTGGCTTCCGGGAGTGACAATAGCGGCTTACCGGTCAGGGAAGTCTTTGCAGAGATCTCCGATATGCAGTTATTCCTTGAAATTTCAGAAGGGTATGGCACGGACATGGCTGTTGCTTTTTCTAAACTTGACGGGATTACCGTCGGATTGATCGGAAATGCAGCGCCGCGGCTGACCGAAACAGGTGCCAGAAAGGCATCAAAATTCATCCGTTTCTGCACCGCCTTCATGATCCCCCTGATTACCTTCACGGATGCTGAAGGGTTTGAAATAGGTGCTGAAACGGAAGAATCAGGTATTCTGGAAGCTGCGGCCGATCTGGTCAGTGCCTTTTCCGAATCAGATGTTCCGAGGGTCGGCGTTCTGGTCGGAAAAGCGATCGGAACAGCATATCTTGCAATGAATAGCAAAATGCTGGGTGCGGATATGGTTTTTGCCTGGCCGACGGCACAGGTTGCCGTTATGTCTGCTGATACAGCTGCAAATATTCTGTACCGTGAAGATATCGCCGGAAGTGAAGACCCGGTTGCAGCCCGTATAGCAAAAGTGGAAGAATATGATAAAGAGATTTCCAATCCGGAAGTCGCTGCCGGATACGGGCAGATTGATGAATTAATTCTTCCGTCTGTTACCCGTCCGCGTATTATCAGTGCTCTTGACATACTTCTGTGTGGATACCCGCTGGTTGAAAAGGAATAACTGCTTTGATAGCTTTGATAGATGGAGGAAAAAAGAATGCTTAAGAAATACAAAATTTCAGTAGATGGTAAATCATATGAAGTAGAAGTCGAGGACGTCGCAGCCGGTTCTTCGGCAAAGACCCGCACAGCCCCTGCCGCATTTGCGGCCGCAGCAGCCCCTGCCGCAGCGGAGGCTGCCCCGAAGGCATCCGCACCGGCACCCGCACCGGCATCCGCCGCACCTGCCGACATAAAAGGGGAAATACTCCGGGCACCTATGCCGGGAACGATTCTCTCCGTAACCGTATCTGTCGACCAGCAAGTCAAACGCGGAGATATACTGCTCATATTGGAAGCAATGAAGATGGAGAACGAGATTGTGTCACATATCGACGGCACGATCTCCGGGATTTATGTACAGAAGGGATCAACGGTAAATGCCGGTGATACCCTGGTTGCGTTTGCCTGATTCGGGCAGGAAGGACTAGTATGGTAAAGATTACTGAAACGATTCTCCGTGATGCGCACCAGTCTTTAGCTGCTACGCGTATGACGTTTGAAGAAATGGAACCAATGCTGTCCGATCTCGACAAGGTTGGATATAACGCACTTGAGTGCTGGGGGGGCGCAACGTTTGACGCCTGCGTCCGTTTCCTGAACGAAGACCCATGGGTCCGACTCCGCAGGATCCGCGCAGCATGCCCGAACACGAAGCTTCAGATGCTTCTGCGCGGACAGAACCTTCTCGGTTACAAACACTATGCAGACGATGTTGTCGATTCATTTGTTGAAAGATCGGTAGCCAACGGTATCGATATTATCCGCATTTTTGACGCACTCAATGATTACCGCAATATTGAGCATTCCATGGCGGCATGCCGTAAGGAAGGCGGCCATGCTCAGGCTGCTATTGCCTACACGACAAGTCCGTACCATACGAATGAGAAATTTGCATCAGATGCCAGGCGTCTTGAAGAGATGGGCGCTGATTCGATCTGCATAAAGGACATGGCCGGTCTGTTGCTTCCCTATGAAGCATTTTCTTTGATATCCACAATCAAGAAAGCGACCAAACTCCCTGTAGAACTGCATTCCCATTATACGTCAGGGGTTGCTTCCATGACGTATCTGAAAGCGATTGAAGCCGGTGTTGATATTGTGGACTGTGCTCTTTCCCCGCTTGCAATGGGTACATCCCAGCCCCCGACGGAACCTCTTGTTGCAACCCTGAAAGGTACACAGTACGACACGGGACTTGATCTTGACCTTTTGTCTGATATATCTGCCTATGCGACGACAATACGTGAAAAGTGGCTTGCTTCCGGCCTGATCGATACAAAGATTCTGGGCGTCGATGTGAATGCACTTAAATATCAGGTTCCCGGCGGGATGCTCAGCAATCTGGTTTCCCAGCTGAAACAGGCAGGAAAGTCAGATAAACTGATGGAAGTCCTGTCTGAAGTCCCCCGTGTTCGTGAGGATTTCGGTTTTCCGCCTCTTGTCACGCCGTCTTCGCAGATTGTCGGGACACAGGCTGTTATGAATGTTATCACAGGTGAACGGTACAAAATGGTTCCAAAGGAGTCCAAGGCTATTGTAAAAGGTGAATATGGCAAAACACCTGCTCCGATTTCTGCTGAAATCATCAAGAAAATTCTCGGTGATGAAAAACAGATTACTGCAAGGCCTGCGGATTTCATTGAACCTGAACTCGAGAAAGTCAAAGCACAGATGGCTGTTTATATGGAGCAGCCGGAAGATGTACTGACATGGGCGATGTTTCCACAGGTTGCGGAAAAATTTTTCAAACAGAGACAGGAAGCCCTGCACAAGATGGATGATCAGATTGGAAGTATTGATCAGAAGTATCAGCCTGTCTGAAAAATAATGGTCCGGACATAAAAATGAAAGTTTTCTTCGGGAGACTTTCATTTTTTTTGCTGATTTCATGTATAATAAATGTTATAAACACCCTGTTTTTGAATCGGAGGAGCATGAAAATGCAGCAGAAAGACAATGAAAATCAGGATATGAGACATTCAAACCTGGTCGAGCATATTGAATCGGAAATGCCGAAAATGAGCAAAGGGCAAAAGGCGATTGCCCGTTTTATTTTGTCGGATTACGAAAGGGCGGCGTACATGACGGCTGCCAAAATTGGTGAAGAAGCCGGAGTCAGCGAGTCGACCGTAGTCAGGTTTACGATGGAACTCGGTTACGAGGGATACCCTCACTTTCAGCACCTGCTTCAGGAAGAACTCAAAGTTAAGTTAACATCCGTGCAGCGGCTCAATGCTTCAAGGCGCTTTTCAAGCGACGGTCAGGTCCTCAGCTCTATTTTACAGACAGATATAGAAAATCTTAAGAGCACTTATGAAAATATTGATTCAACAGCTTTCAGCAAAGCAGTTGAGACGATTCTTGCATCGAAACGTATTTTTGTTATGGGCCTTAGAAGTTCAGCGCCGCTTTCCTCATTTATTCATTTTTATTTTACGCTCCTTTTTGATGATGTGCGTCATATCCACAGCAACAGCGCCAATGAGGTATTTGAGCAGATTCTTCCGATTGGTCCGGGAGACGTCCTGATCGGAATCAGCTTTCCCCGTTATTCCATGAGGACAATCCAGTCGATGCAGTATGCCAGGCAGAGAGGTGCGGCAGTCGTTGCCATTACCGACAAAGCGGATACACCGCTTGCTTTACAGGCGGATGTTGCACTTTTTGCAACTTCTGACATGGCATCCTTTGTCGATTCCCTCGTTGCTCCCCTGTCAGTCATCAATGCGCTGATTGTTGCTTTGGGGATGCGCAAACGCGATCATATTGAACAAACCTTTGAAGCGCTCGAGAATTTGTGGGATGAATATAAAGTATATGACAAGGGTGAAGACAGGAAAAGTGATATCATTATCTGAATTTTGTCCGCAGTACCCCAAGTCGATTTGATATGCAAATCCTGATCTGATTTATTACCAGCCATGCTCGAATGGAGCAAAAGGAATATAATCATTATGAAAGAACCAATTGCCAACAGTAAGCTTGCTGCATCTGCAGCTATAAAGATAGCCCTTACCAACTCCCGGGAAGAAGAATATGAACTGAAGGAGAGATTTCTTGCTGATCAGATTTATGTTGCTGCTGCTGACTTTGGAGGGGAGTTTATCTCATCCGTTTCAAAAATCATTGAAAGAACGGTTGTAGCAGCTAAGAGGGAAGGGATTATCGGTGAAACACACAACGAAGAAGGTGCCCTTGCCGGAGCCGCACGTGAGGCGATTTCACAGATCACTTCCAAAGCCATAGGTCTCAATGTCGGTGGCAAAATAGGCATAGCACGCCTTGGCGACCATATTGCCGTCTGCTGCTTCTTTGGGATCGGACTTCTACATTTGAACGAAATAGCGATCGGACTCGGACATCGAGCGATCTGAAAGAGGTATCAATGACTTGTCTGCAGATTGCAATTGACGGCCCATCAGGCTCCGGGAAAAGTACTCTTGCAAAAGCTTTATCCAGTAAGCTGGGCATCCTGTACCTTGACACCGGCGCGATGTACAGGGCATGCGGATTAAAAGCGGTTTCCCTGGGTATATCTCCGAAAGACCCGGATCTTGTCGGAAAAATGCTTGATACTCTTAATATTGATATCCGGTTCGAGGACGGACACCAGCGGATTTTCCTTGACGGAAGGGATGTATCTGAAGACATCCGTAAGCCCGAAATTTCCGTAGCGGCTTCGGATATTTCCAGTATTCCTTCTGTGCGCATGAAGATGGTTGCCATGCAGCGTGAAATTGCAGGTTCACGAAGTGTCGTTCTAGATGGCCGCGATATCGGTTCCTTTGTACTTCCCCATGCCCGGTACAAATTTTTTTTGACGGCCGACCCGGAAGAACGGGCCAGGAGAAGGCTTGAGGAACTTACGCAGAAAGGAATACATACACAGACATTCGATGAAGTTCTTGCGGATATCCGTTACCGGGACCATCAGGATTCAACCCGTTCATTTGCTCCGCTTGTAAAAATGCCGGATGCAGTCGAAATTGATACAACTCATAATTCCCAGGAGGAGACGCTACAGATGCTGCTGCAGCACCTGCCCGACGGCATCACAAACCCGGCGAATCCTTCGGGGGCGATATAATATGCACCTTATACTGGCAAAATCGTCCGGTTTTTGTTTCGGCGTCGACCATGCTGTTACTGCAGCGTATTTGTGCCTTTCGGATTCTGCACGAAAAATGCCGACCTATATGCTGGGCGCCATAACTCATAATGAGTCGGTCGTTTCCGACCTGCTATCCAAAGGAATGGTTCTGGCTGATCGTGTTGACGATATTCTTCCCCAAAGCACGGTGCTTATCCGTGCGCACGGAATCTCCCCTGACATTCGCGAAGAGTTAATATCGAAGGGCTGTGATGTGATTGACTGCACTTGCCCATATGTAGAAAAGATTCACAGGATTGTCAGGCATGCTGACCGGGACGGAAAGCAAATAATCATCACCGGAGCCAAGGGTCACCCGGAAGTTGCCGGAATATGCGGGGAATGCAGGGGTGATGTATGCGTGATAAGTAGCGAAGAGGAACTCAACGGGATTCGATTTGACCAAAAAGACAGCATTCTTGTCTCTCAAACTACATTTTCTTCAGAAGAATTTGAGAAAATACGTGAAAATATAAAGAATAAAATTGCAAATGACCAGATTTTTGATACAATATGTAGTACGACTGTAAACAGACAAAGAGAAGCCCACGAATTGGCTGCCGCATCAGACTATATGTTTGTGATTGGTTCGAAAGGCAGTTCCAATACAATGAAGCTCTATGAAATCTGCAAAAGTCATTGTGCTAAAACGTATTTGATAGGTGATGCGAGTGATCTCGCCGATATACTTACAGGAATCAATCTCGCATCAGAGAATGTGACTGTTGGAATTACCGCAGGTGCGTCAACGCCAGAAAGCATAATCAGGGAGGTTATCCGAACAATGAGTGAGAACGAAGCCATGGCAAATCAGGAACCAATGGACATTAATTTTGGAGACTACATCGACAGCATCCCACAGTTGAGGAAAAATGCAACTGTGAAGGGAGCTATTACATCAGCTGATAATGAGTATGTGTATGTCGACGTCCACGACAAGTCTGAAGGAAGGATTCCTCGTCATGAATTCGCCAATGATCCGGATTTCGATCTGGACACTGCTATCGCTGAACACCTCGAAATTGAAGTGTATGTGCGCAGCGTCCGTAACTCCGACATGGGTAAGGAGATTCTACTCTCCAAGGCACATGTTGATTTTGGCAAGTACAAGACGCAGATAGAAGATGCCTACGAGAATAAGACCCCTGTGACGGTTAAGGTCACGAACGTTGTTAAAGACGGCGTCATTGCAACATTTGGCGGTGTCGATATTTATATTCACCGCACACAGCTGGAAATGGCTGCGGTTGATGACCTTGACTCCTATAAAGGCAAGACAATCCAGATTTTAATAACACAGTATGATCCGGACAAGCGCCGCCTTCGTGTATCGGGATCCCGCAGATCTCTCCTGAATACACAGCGTCGTGCAAAGGCTGAAGAAGTATGGGGCACAATCCAGGTTGGTGCCCGTTATGATGGAATCGTCAGGAGCCTTACCGATTTTGGCGCTTTCGTTGATATCGGCGGAGTTGACGGATTGGTACACGTTTCCGAGCTTTCATGGAACCGTATCCGTCATCCTTCTGAAGTTGTTTCAGTCGGTCAGACGATCTCTGTCTTTGTCAAGGATTTTGATCCTGAGAAGAAACGTATTTCCCTTGGCTACAAGAAGCCTGAGGATGACCCGTATCATGATATTGAGGAGAGATTCCCGATTGGCTCCATTGTTCATGGTAAAGTAGTGCGTATGTTCCAGTTCGGAGCATTCGTTGAACTTGAGCCTGGACTTGATGCCCTCTGCCATGTCTCCCAGATTTCCAATGTCCGCCTGAATAAGCCGGATGATGTCCTGAAAGAAGGAATGGAAGTTGATGCACGCGTTCTGGAAGTGAATAATACTGCAAGACGTATCAGCATCAGCATCAAGGAAGTCGAGCCGATTGATCCTGAGACTCCTGCAGAAGTAGTTGAAGCTGCTCCGGTTGAAGTACCTGCTGAAGTACCTGCTGAAGTCATTGAAGAAGCACCTGTTGCAGTACCTGCCGAAGTACCTGCCGAAGTACCTGCCAAAGTACCTGCCGAAGTACCTGCCGAAGTACCTGCCGAAGTACCTGCCGAAGTACCTGCCAAAGTACCTGCTGAAGTCATTGAAGAAGCACCTGTTGAAATTGCCGTGCAAGCGGTTGAGGAAACTCCTGCCGTTACGCAAGAGTAAGCATATCGACACAGTAAGTTAATGAAAGAAGCGGTTTAGTCCCATTTAATGAGGACTGCACCGCTTCTTTTTGTTGACCCGGGAAAATTACTTTGACTCCCAAAATACAAGTATTTTGCACTAGGGGCTCCAGGGTCTTCAAAATTTGAATACCGGAAATGCACCATTTTCTAGTTGCTTTTCACTTGGGAATATTTGCCGATTAATTGAACAAATATTACATTTAAGCGACAGGGGTTTTCTAAACTATATAAATGCACTATAATTGCTTCAACGAACAGATCAGTTTTGATCTTTCTGACAATAGATCTGTTTATTTTTTTATTTACTTATCCGTGATTATTGGAGGTCTTTTGTGAAGAAGCCAAACAGTTCGAAAATGTTTATCGGAAAATTTTTGAAGTATCGTCCGTCCCGTTGGACGTTTTTCAGAGTTTCTGCATCGGTGGTAGGCTCCCTCATTGTAGTAGCAGCCATTCCTTTTTTCTCTCCCCAGTATTCATCTGATGTATTCATTCAAGTTCCTTCTTCGGAAAATGCGCAGGCGACAGCATTACTTCCCGTGTCACTTCAGATGGATGATCTTTCAGACCGAAACAGTGATCAAATACTTGCAGATTCTGCGGCCGTCAAGAGCCCGGCATCCTCTGCAGCCGATACGTCCGTTTTAGCAGCTACTGTAGAAAAGAATACATATTCAATCACGGAGCATAACACCGACGAGGGAATTCCTGTTGAATTATTGGATCCTTCCCAATTTGCTGCCGACAATACAATTGTATATATTAATACAAGCGGAGTGAATATTCGTTCGGTTCCTGGTGCCGGCGGTGAGCTGGTAGCAACTCTGGCCTATTCGAATACAGCAACTCGCGTCGGAATCGGTTCATCATGGTCTAAGCTTCAGCTTGCAGACGGAAGTCAGGGATTTGTTCTCACAAGCTTCCTTTCAACGGAGTTTATTGCGACACCTACACCGACACCAACTCCGACCCCGACTCCTACTCCCAAGCCCGCCGTAACTGAGAAATCAGCATCCGGTACATTTTATGCTATTGGCGAGCTTAATGTTCGTACAGGCCCGGGGACGGATTATTCGGTAACCAAAACACTATCTGCCGATTCTGCCATTGAAGTGGCTGCAAAAACGAGCAACGGATGGTACAGGACGGTTAAGGATACATATGTTCTTGTTAAGCTCGTCACTTCAACTTCCCCTAATTCGTCATCATCGTCATCATCATCGTCTTCGTCTTCATCATCACCAGCTGCTTCAGTAACTCCCGCGAACCCAGGTTCGTCCGATTTTGTGACATACTGCCAGTCCTATATTGGTGTCAAGTATGTATACACCGGCAGTTCGACAAGCGGAATGGACTGTTCCGGTTTTGTATCCTATGTGTACAGCAATTATTATGGAATATCTCTCCCGCATCAGTCAAATTCAATTGCAGGGCAGGGGACATCTGTCAGCGCAGCTGATATTCAGGTCGGCGATGTTGTCTGTTATGATTATTCAGGCGACGGTGTTGTAGATCATGTATCCATTTATATTGGCGGCGGAGCTATAGTTCATGCGTCCAGCAGCCATCGCCAGGTTGTCCAGGGATCGCTTTCGACCTCAAGTGTAACGACAATCCGCAGATTCCTTTAATACCCATAAAGAAAATGAATAAAGAACCCGGTTTCATAGAAACCGGGTTCTTTTTGTTAGTATTCCTGTGATTATGCATCTTATATTCAGTGCCTGCATCCGCAAACCATATTCTTTATTCCTGCCTATTTCAGCATTTTTTCACAAAGCGCTACAATAGCATCCTGATACAACTGCACCAAAACATATATCGTCTTTTCGTACATGGCCTCATCAATCTGGTGTGCCTGATCTTTTTCCCATGGAAATGCCGGACCAAATGCTACAAGCCCGGGCATAGTTCTTGCGTATGTTCCACCGCCGATCGCAATGGGCAGTGCAGGCTTGATAAGGGCGGCTTTCCGAAGGTTCTGATCCGCGGATATATCAGCGGGTGCCAATTCCACGTATTTTTCATAAACGCGAAGGAGTGTCTGGATAAGCGGATCCTGAGGGTCGCGGTACAGCGGCATCTGGTGACTGTAAATTTCCGTAACCAGTCCGAAAATAGCGGATTTACTGCGGATTTCAGATAAAATTGCCTCTGCATCTGCGGTAACCGGATATCGGATATCAATCAGCAGTTCAGATTTTAAGCTGTCCATCTGCAGAACTCCCGCATTCAAAGTCAGCGCACCTGAAATATCCTCAGGAATTCCGGAAACAAGAGTCCGCCCGGATGTATCACTTCCGATGTGTGTCATGAAAAATTCCGGAAGAGGTTCTGAAGCAAAGAAGGGAGCCTCCAATGTCGAAAATGCTTCATATATAGCATTTTTACCTAGATGGGGTGTGGAACCGTGTGCGGGAATACCCATTCCAATTATTTTTTCCCGGGAATCATGGAAGGTAATTTCACAGCGTGCGGGAACCATATTAGGTCTTTCCCCTGCAGAGACTGAGATTGTTTTCGAGGGAGGACCCGACACCCGAAGCTGGAGGATTCCTTTCTCTGCAAATATAGCTGGAAAATCGGCATCCGGGGTGAATCCGCAGGTGGGAAGCTCTTCGACCGACTTATAGTACTCCATGCAGGATGATCCGCATTCTTCGTCGAGTCCGAGTATCAGACGGATACGGCAGGGCGGAACGTATCCGGCGTTCTTCAACCGTAGCATCGCATAGAACAGTGTGACCGCAGGACCCTTATCATCGTTTATCCCCCGGCCGACCAGCCAGCCGTTCTTCCGGCGAAGTGTGAAGGGATCCTCATCCCAGCCTTCACCGGCCGGGACAACATCAAGGTGACAAAGAAGGCCCATTATTTTATCGCCGGATCCCCATTCAATGTAGCCGGCACGTCCATCCAGGTTTTTGACTGAAAAGCCATGCAGTTTTCCAAGGCTAAACATGTATTCGAGTGCATGTAATGTATGTATACCAAATGGTGCGCCCGGCACTTCTTCGCTTTTTACACTGGGAATGGCAATAATCGATGAAAGTACTGACAGGATTGATTCCTTTTCAGCTATTGTGAGCACGGCATTTTCGAGTTCAGTCATGGCAAAATTCCTCCGTTACAGAATTATAAATCCGACAATAACATTTTAGCACGGCTAATGCGGATGATGCTGTATAATTGTTCCGATGGACAAGAAAACTCTAGCTTGCCTTTCTTTACACATAATGTTACTATTTTAGAGGTCAATTAAACACATGGGGATTTTCTCGTGTGCCTTGTAAACAAGGTGTACACCCCATGGAAGAAAAACAGGAGGAATCAATATGCCAGTTATTTCAATGAAACAATTACTCGAAGCCGGTGTGCATTTTGGACACCAGACACGCAGATGGAATCCTAAGATGGCTGAGTACATCTATACGGAGCGCAATGGTATTCATATCATTGACCTGCAGAAGACAGTCCGTAAGGCTGATGAGGCGTATATGTTTGTACGCCAGATCGCAATGGACGGCGGCACGGTACTTTTTGTAGGAACGAAGAAGCAGGCCCAGGACTCCATTGCTGAAGAAGCAGTCCGTTGCGGAATGTATTTCATCAACAATCGTTGGCTCGGCGGAACACTTACAAATTTTACAACCATCAAGAAGAGAATCGCACGTATGAGCGAACTTCAGAAAATGGCAACAGACGGTTCTTTTGAACTGCGTCCCAAAAAAGAAGTTGCTAAGCTTAAGCTCGAACTTGAAAAGCTTGAGAGAAACCTCGGCGGTATCCAGACTATGACACGCCTTCCGTCTGCAATTTTTGTCGTTGACACCAGAAAAGAACATCTGGCTGTTGCAGAAGCAAGAAGACTTGGTATACCTCTTGTAGCTATTGTTGATACAAACTGTGATCCGGAAGAAATAGATTACGTTATTCCCGGCAATGACGATGCTATTCGTGCCGTTAAACTGATTGCAGGCCGCATGGCTGATGCAGTTATTGAAGCGCGTCAGGGAGAGCAGCTGGACGTTCCGGCAGTACCGGTAACAGCTGAAACATTTGGAACCCCGGACGTTGCCCCGGCAGAAGAAACAGTAGCAGTAGAAACTGTAGTGGCAGTTGAAGAGGTATAATCATACGTCGCTTACGATAAGAATGAATCCTGTTTCATAATAGACAGGAGTGTAGGAGGATATAAATGGCAGATATTACAGCAGCACAGGTAAAAGAACTTCGTGAGATAACGGGTTCCGGAATTATGGATTGTAAGAGGGCGCTTCAGGAGAAAGACGGAAACGTCGAGGAAGCCATCATCTGGCTTCGTGAAAAAGGAATCGCATCTGCTGCTAAAAAAGCAGGCAGAATCGCATCCGAGGGAATTGTGGACGCTTACATTCATGCAGGCGGACGTATAGGAGTCCTTGTTGAAGTTAATATTGAGACAGATTTCGCAGCAAATAACGTGGACTTCAAAGCTTTTGTCCGTGATGTTGCCATGCAGATTGCTGCAACGAATCCGCGTTGGGTAACCCGTGAAGAGGTTCCCCAGGCCGAGATTGACAAAGAGACAGAGATTATCCGCAACAAGGCCCTGAACGAAGGCAAGCCGGAAAAGATCCTGGATCGTATTGTCGAAGGTTCTATTGCAAAGTTCTATAAAGAAAACTGCCTTCTCGAGCAGGAGTATGTCAAGGATGATTCCAGGACAATTGAAATCCTGCAGAAGGAAATGACCGCCAAGATTGGTGAGAAAGTAGCGATCCGCCGCTTTACCCGCTATGAAATGGGCGAAGGCATTGCCAAAAAAGAAGAGAATTTTGCTGAAGAAGTTATGAAGCAGATTCGCTGATATGGCAATATTAGAATAATTTGAAGAGCTGCCATGAATTTTTTCGTGGCGGCTTTTTTTTAGGGCCTGGAGAAGATAGAATATAAACAGATGGATATCACCGAAAACCAGTGGAGGTAGAAACGATGAGTGGACCCGTGTATAAGCGAATTCTTCTGAAGATCAGCGGCGAGGCATTAGCCGGCGAAAAAAAGATTGGGATAGATGATGTTGTACTTCGCCGGATCAGCTCAACGATAAAAAGGGTATCCGATATGGGAGTTGAAGTAGCCGTTGTTGTCGGAGGAGGAAATTTCTGGAGAGGACGAACCAGCGAGAGCATGGACCGTGTTACCGGAGACCATATGGGAATGCTGGCCACAATGATGAATGCTCTGGCCCTTGCAGATGCAATGGAGCAGGCTGGTGCCGTAACCAGGGTTCTTTCCGCAGTGGAAATTCGCCAGATGGCCGAACCGTATATCCGTAAGCGCGCAATACGTCATCTTGAAAAGGGCCGAATCGTCATCTTTGCGTGCGGTACCGGCAATCCTTTCTTTTCAACTGATACCGGGGCTGCGCTCAGGGCGGCTGAAATTGAGGCCGACGTATTCTGCAAGGCAACTATGGTTGACGGTGTCTACGATAAGGATCCCAACCTGTTCCCTGACGCACGCAAGTATGATACGATTTCACACGACGAAATCCTGCAGCTCAATTTAAGGGTGATGGATGCTACGGCGGCTGCACTGTGCAGGGATAATAAAACAACCATCCTTGTGTTTTCCATGCAGGACCCGGAGAATATTATTCGAATAATCAACGGCGAAAAAATCGGAACTCTGGTAAAATAGATTCAAAAGGGAGGCTGACGCATATGCAGACGATTACTAAGGAAACATACATCCATTATGAAGAAAAGATGATTAAGACGATTGCCAACCTGACTGAAAATCTGAATGCTATCCGTGCAGGTCGTGCAAACCCGCATGTGTTGGATCGTATTTTCATTGATTACTACGGCACAAAGACACCTCTTAATGCTGTTGCCAATATTCAGGTTCCGGAACCTCGGATGATTACCTTGATTCCGTGGGATCCATCTACCCTCAGAAGTATTGAGAAGGCAATTATGGCATCCGATCTGGGAATAAATCCCGGAAACGACGGTAAGATGATTCGCCTTTCATTCCCGATCCTTTCTACGGAACGACGCAGGGACCTTGTGAAAAGTGTTCATTCCTATGAAGAAGAAGCCAAGGTTGCCATCCGCAACATTCGCCGTGACGCCATAGAAACGTATAGGGCTTTCCACAAGAAAAAGGAACTGACTGATGATGATATGGCTGATTTTGAGGAGGAGATCCAAAAAATCACGGATATGTACATCCATGAAGCAGAGAATACGATTGCAGCAAAAGAGAAGGATCTGATGGATATTTGATTCATCTGTCCGGTACAGGCTTTTCCGGCGGGCGAAGCGATTTGCCCGCTTTTTTTCATAAGGAGTTATCTGATGAGTTTATCAAATAGAAGCGGAAAATTTCTGGCAGGATTGTTTTCCAATCTTTCCGTTCGAAACCGCAAAAAGCTGCCGCCTGTTAAGAAATCGGATAATCCGGGAGAGGGTTTGAAGATTCCTGTGCATTTGGGTGTTATTATGGACGGCAACGGACGGTGGGCTGAAAAGAGGCATCTTCCCCGATCGGCCGGCCATAGGGCCGGGGCTGAGAATCTCAAGGAACTGTGCCGTAACTGCGGTTATTATGGTGTCAGGTACCTTACGGTATATGCATTTTCTACGGAGAACTGGTCAAGGTCGCAGGATGAAGTACATGCACTTATGGAGCTTTTTGTAGAGTTTTTCGAAAGGTATGATCCGGAACTCGAGAAAGAAGGAATCCGCGTCCGCTTTTCCGGTGATATTGAAAGTCTCCCCGAAAGAATTCGCGCGGTTTGTCTGAAGGCGGAGCTGAATTCGCAGGGCCGTAACCGGATGGACCTGATCATTGCAATCAATTACGGCGGACGCCGTGAGATAATGCATGCCTGCCAGAAGATTGCCAGGGATATCACGGACGGCAGAATAATGCCGGACGAAATTACTGAGGACACGCTGTCCGGACATATGTATATTCCGGGTATTCCTGACCCGGACCTGGTGATACGGCCAAGCGGGGAGCAGAGGTTGTCTAATTTCCTTGTATGGGAGGCTGCCTACGCTGAATTCTGGGTATCCGATACACTTTGGCCCGACTTTGGGTTTGATGACCTGACGGATGCTTTTCGTGCCTTTACTAAAAGGGACAGACGTTTCGGCGGTTTATCAAAACCTGAAGATGAGTAGCGTGTTTCCGACAGATAGCGTAAAATGATATGATTATTGAAATGCTGGATAAAATATGCTGGAAAGGAGCGGAGCGGTCGGGTATCTTTTGAATTATTTGACTGCTTCTTTTACAATATGAAACAGAGAGTCATTACCGGCGCGTTTTTTACAATAGCGATTTTGGCGTTTATTGTTCCGGGTTATTTTGCACCTTACGTGCTTTCCATACTATGGGCGGTGGTTGCCCTTGTGGTCGCCAGGGAAATGATAATATGCGTACAGGCCAAAAACATGAGGCCGGGTCAATATTTGAGTTATACGGGAGCCAGTTTCTCATTGCTGCCGGTTCTGATCAGCCTGTATTCAAAGTCAGTTCTGCTCGCTTTTGGTACCTATTCACTTGCCATTCTGCTGCTGGCCATGAACACCGTTATTATTATGGTGCTTTTCCAGCCCGGCGAGAATGTATTCGGTGACGGAATTGCAACGTCAAGCATTGAACTGTATGTTTCTTTTCCGCTTGCCTGTGCCAATATTACGGCACTTTTCATTCCGCATGGCTGGTATTTTGTAGTTATAGGTCTTTTTGCGCCGTGGATATCCGATGTTTTCGCCTATTTTACAGGGTCGCTCATCGGAAAACACAAAATCGTCCCGCACATAAGTCCAAAGAAGACACTGGAAGGCTGCATCGGCGGGGCAGTAGGATGTGCCGGTGTCATGGTTCTCTTTTTCTGGCTGTTTATGGATAAATTTATCAGCCCTTCCATGGGAATAACCGCTTATCTGGCTCTTGCGGCCGCAGTTGGATTTATTCTTTCGATCGTTTCACAGCTTGGTGACTGGATGGCTTCAGCCATAAAAAGATGGGCTGGAATCAAAGACTTCGGCAGGATACTTCCGGGACACGGCGGACTTCTGGACCGTTTCGACAGTGCATTCTTTACACTGCCTGTTGCGTTTGCACTCGCCCTTTGTTTCAGCTAAGGAGAATACTATGAAAAAACTTTCGATTTTGGGGTCGACAGGATCCATCGGATCCCAGACTTTGGAAGTCGTCCGGGGGTTTCCGGAGCGCTTTGAAGTTGCCGCGCTGTCCTGCGGGTCACGCGTGGAATTATTAGAAAAACAAATCAGGGAATTCCATCCGTTGATTGCCAGTGTGTCTGATGAAAAGCATGCATTGGCGCTGCAGGAAAAATTGACGCAGTCAGGTGAGAAGACGACTGTCTTCTGGGGGGACGAAGGCAACCGCCTTTGTGCTTCGGTTCCGGAAGCGGAAATGGTCGTCGCTGCGATGGTCGGCGTAAAAGGCCTGGATCCTGTTGTAGCTGCTATTGATGCAGGCAAGGATATCGCCCTGGCCAATAAAGAGACGCTTGTAGCCGGGGGATCGATTGTCATCCCCAAAATTAAAGCACGGTTCGGAAAGCTTCTTCCTGTGGACAGTGAGCATTCCGCAATCTGGCAATGCCTGTGGGGGCAGCCGTCCGGCAGCCTTGACAGAATCCTTCTAACTGCATCCGGCGGGCCGTTCAGGGGCTTTTCCAGGGAACAGCTCCGGAAAGTAACCGTTAAAGAAGCACTTTCACACCCGACATGGAAGATGGGCGGAAAAATAACAATCGATTCGGCTTCCATGATGAATAAGGGCCTCGAAGTCATCGAGGCGGGATGGCTGTTTGATGTGCCGGTCGACCATGTGACTGTAGTTGTGCACCCGCAGAGCATCATTCATTCCATGGTGCGCCTGAAGGATGGTTCCGTAATGGCGCAGATGGGAAAACCGAATATGAAGCTGCCGATTCAGATTGCACTTTCTTATCCGCTCCGGCTTGATAACTTAACTGAGCCTTTTGATCCTTTCGCACCTGAATGTTCGGATCTGCATTTTGAAAAATGTGATACGGGTGTTTTCGGGTGTTTGGATCTGGCATTCCATGCGGGAAGGGTCGGCGGATCACTGCCGGCTGTGATGAATTCTGCCAACGAAGAAGCGGTAGCAGCATTTTTGGCAGGAAAGATTCCTTTTACATCAATAGAAGATAGTATTCGGGCATGTATGGAGGCTCACGAGCGCGAGGGGATCGTCTCAAGTTTTTCCGTCCGGGATATCTATGATATGGATTTGTGGGCCAGAGGGTTTGTGAAGGAGTTTTTCCAAAAAACTGCAAAATCGTAACAGATCAGGAGAAAAATATGTCATTTTGGGGTGTTGTAATAGCTGTCTTAGGTCTTGGAATACTTGCTGCGGCGCACGAGATCGGGCATTTTCTTGCTGCAAAACGTCTTGGAATCAAAGTGCAGGAACTGTCCATATTTGTAGGACCGTCGCTGGTACACTGGAACAGGAATGGCGTTGAGTATCATATCCGTCTGATCCCTTTTGGAGCGTATGTGCGTTTTCCGGGATTTGATGAAGATGACGAAGGGATGACCAATCCTGATTCGTATCTTAACCAGCCGCGCTGGAAGAGGCTTCTTGTTTCGCTGGCAGGACCGTTCACCAATTTGATCCTGGGTATTGTCATTTTTGCCGTTATTTCTTCTATCTTCGGGTTTACATCTACAAATCTCGATATTATTACCGAAGGATCGCAGATTGCACAGACTAACGCTGTGGAAGGGGATACGATTGAGACATTAAACGGGAAGCGGATCCTGACGGATGTAGACCTCAGCTATCTCGCATATTCTGTTCCGTCCACGGATCCGATGACGATGACTTTGCGCTCGCAGAAAACAGGGCAGATTTATTCCGTTACTCTTACACCTACAATTGAGTCCAGATATGTTGTCGGGATCCAGGGCATTGACAGGACGGATTCGGATGTGAATAAAGGCTGGGAAATCACGGCAGTTGACCTGACACAAAACGGCGGGCATCCTGTTCTTAAGATCGGGGACACTCTTCTTTCGATAAACGGAATATCGGTGACGGATCCAAACGTTGCTGCTGTTACTGCGGGAAATGACAGTAATCAAATAACAGTGTCCATAATTCGTGACGGAGTAAAACAGGATGTCTCGATGACAGCAACGATAAGTGAAACTGCAAATGCACGCGGTATTTATATTAAGCAGGGGAGCGGCTTCGGTAATCTTCTTAAACACTCGGTACTGTACTCTGTATCGGTAATAGAAGTCTCGATATATGGCCTTCGGGCTGTGGCAAAAGGCGAAATTAAGGCGCAGGATGCAATCGGTGGACCGCTTGGGATTGCTTCCGCTGTTTCGGGTGTTGTCGATGCACCGAAGACCGATAATTCTGTGAAAGTGGAAACACTGGGATTTCTGGCCGGATTGATTTCGGTAAGCCTGGCATTTACGAATCTTCTTCCGCTTCCGGGACTTGACGGGAATGCCGTGGTACTTGTCGCCATTGAAATGATCAGAGGTAAGAAGATATCAATTCGTACGGAGAGCATCATAAACGGAATAGGATTTGTGGTTTTGATCGCACTGGTGATCTTTGCTTTTTCGTCGGATATATTGCGATTGGTGGGCTGAAAAATGGATAGGAAAATGACAAAGACCGTTCATGTAGGGAATGTCGCAATCGGAGGAACATCCCCCATTGCCGTTCAATCCATGAATACTACGGATACCAGGGATGTTGAGGCAACGGTTGCACAGATACTGCGGCTTGCTGATGCCGGCTGCGAGATTACGCGTGTAGCGGTACCCGACCGTGAGGCTGCACTGGCGCTCCGGGAAATTACAAGGCGCTCTCCGATACCTGTAGTGGCGGATATTCATTTTGATTATAGGCTGGCTCTGCTTTCCATCGAGAACGGGGCTGCAAAAATTCGAATTAATCCGGGTAATCTCGGAGATGAATCCAAAATATTTCAGGTTGCCGATGCGGCGCGTGCAAGGCAGATTCCCATTCGGGTCGGTGTGAATTCCGGATCGATTTCCCGCCAGGTACTTGCAAAATACGGCGGAGTAAATCGTGACTCAATGACACACAGTGCTTTAGATGCAATCGAGTCCCTCGAGAAAGCCCGGTTTTATGATATGGTGGTAAGCATCAAGTCGTCGGACCCGCTTCTTACTATAGAAAGTTACCGGCTTCTTTCAGAAAAGACGCCGTATCCGCTTCATGTCGGGGTTACGGAAGCCGGTACAATTAAAGAAGGGATCATACGTTCAGCTGTTGGCATAGGAGCACTTCTTTCAGAAGGAATAGGGGATACGATACGGGTTTCCCTGACCAGTGACCCTGTTGATGAAATCCGGGCTGCATTCAGTATACTAAAAGCGCTTTCCCTTCGAAAACATGGAATTCAGCTTATTTCCTGCCCGACATGCGGACGCACGCAGGTTCCTCTGATTGAGCTTGCCGGACGGATCGAAAAAGAGATATCAGACATGCCTTATGACCTGCGTGTAGCCGTAATGGGCTGCGTTGTCAACGGACCGGGAGAAGCACAGGAGTCGGATATTGGAATTGCCGGCGGTGTCAATGAGTTTCTCCTGTTCAAAAAAGGACTTGTAGTCCGTAAAATTCCCGCAGAAAACGTAGTCGAAGAACTCATTAAAGAGATCCGGATTATGGGGGAAGCCCAAACGCAAGAAAACAGTAAAGGAAGTAATCACAAGGAATGATTTATCTGGAAGAATTTGTTCAATCCTTTTCACAAAATCAAAACCTTCTTGATATTGCACATGCTGTCCGTGCAAGAGTACTGCATGTTCGAATGGATGCCTACGCCAAAGGCCTGGAACTTACACTGGATTTATTAGGTGCGGTTCCCTCCGGGAATCTGCTTATTGCACTTGAACATGAACTGCGTCATGTGCTGTCCCTTACACATGTACGGCTTTTCCTTTCCGGATTCCCAAAAGCGGACCAGACACCTGCAGCCATGATTCATCCGCTTCTCCCCTGGATTTTATCTGCCGTAAAGCGTGAAAATCCTATGCTCGGGGCCCTTGTTGCCGGTGCACAATTCGAAGGCAGCGAAAAAGTGCTGACAGGACATTTATACCTTTCACTGGATACCGACCTGGAAACAGAATTCAAAGTATGCCTTGATAAATTTATGCAAAAATACCTGGAAGTCCAGTGCCCTTTCATTTGGGAATATAACAATACACAGTCATCGGTTTCTGCTGTTGCTTTTGCAAAGCAGCAGGCCGATTTGCTTCGCAGGGAAGCACACGAAGCGCTGATACAATCTGCTCAGTTCCAGAGTTCGCAGGAAGAGAGTACTCATACTGTCAACCCGCTTTCCAGGAGCAGATTCGGTCAGGGCAGCGGTTCGGGCCATGGTCCGGGCAGCGGTGCCGGGCAGTCTTCGCCGGGCAAGTCCAAACCCGCAAAGGGTAAATCCGGCTATCCGGGAAGTATCCCCCCGGGTCATGCTCCGGATGATTCCTTTCCTGATACCGGGATGCCTGATCCGCCCCCCATCAGTCAGGACTCATGGGAGTACAAGGCCAAGGAAGCCGCCAAAGAAAACAAAACCGTTTTTACAAGGACACCCAGGGCAGACGGTATTCTTTGGGGTAAAGGGAATCCGACTCTGCCGGTTGTCAAAATTCAGGAAATGAATTCCAATACCGGTCTTGTCCGATTCGACGGCAGTGTTGAAATTGATACATTCAACCTGACCAAAGCCGGGAATAAAGTTCGTGTCAATTTCTATGTGACAGATGATACAGGCTGTATCTCATGCGTCTATTTCATGCAGCCCGCAGATGCCGATTTATTTGAGGAACGTTTCAAAAAGGGCGGCTTTGCCCGTTTTCAGGCAAATGTATATTATGACGATAAATATTCAAGGGATCTGCAGGCATCCGTTGAAGGTGTTATGGAAAAGGATGCCCCCGGAAAAAGAGCGGACACGGCTCCGGTTAAACGGGTTGAACTTCACTGCCACTCAAAAATGAGTGAAAAAGACGCTGTTATTGATGTATCCCGTCTATTCCTGGAAGCTTCCAGAATGGGGCATCCTGCCTGTGCCCTGACGGATCACGGAGTCGTGCAGGGTTTTCCGGAAGCAGCGGAAACCTCCCGTAAAATTAACAGCAAAAATGCGGATACCCCCTTCAAAGTCATTTTTGGTATGGAAGGCTATCTGGTTGACGATGGACCGTGCATAGCTTTTCATGCACAGGAGACGGATACATTTGAAAACGGATATGTTGCCGTAGATGTTGAAACGACAGGCCTGGACTGCTCATCTGATGCGCTTCTGGAAATCGGGGCCGTACATTTTGTGCAGGATGAATCGGGATCTTTTGTGCCCGGTGAAATCTTCCATACATTTGTCAATCCGGGCAGGGATATTCCTTCGGATATTGTCGAACTTACCGGAATTACACCTTTTGATGTCCAGGGGGCTCCCGGTCCTGTTGAAGCCGTACGTTCATTTGCAGATTTCCTCGGCGACAAACCGGTCTGCGGACACAATGCGATGTTTGACCTGTCATTTCTGCGTGCAGCGGGATTCTCCGTTGATATTGAAAAGCATGTTGACTATCGCGTCAAGTTTAATCCGGTTACGATTGACACGGTTGCCCTTGCACGTACATTCTTTCCGGAACTTGTAAATGTCAGGCTTTCCACGGTAGCGGAATTTCTTAAGATCCCTCTTGTCCGTGCCCATCGGGCGGATTCCGATGCGATGACCTGCGGAATCATTCTCTCTAAGGTTATGCGGGATTTTGACCTGAAAACTCCGCTCGATCTCAACGAGAAAGCAGGGAAACTCGGACTTTCTGAAATTGTTGCCCGCAAACAGAGGGTGTACCATGTCATACTTCTTGCACAGAATGCCCTCGGGCTCTACCATATGTACCGGATGGTTTCGGAATCGCACACGCAGTATTTCAATATGCGGCCGCGTATACCGAAATCCGTGCTTGCCTATTTTAAGGCGGGACTTATTGTGGGAAGTGCCTGTGAGCGGGGGGAAATCTTTTCACACGTCCTCGGTTATTACCGTGCCAATGGCAACAATACGGAACTTGCAAAGGCTGCCATGCTTCAGGACAGGGCCTTTATCCGTATGGCGCGTTTCTACGACTATCTTGAGATTCAGCCAATCAGCAATAATGAATTCTATTTACGGAATCAGGACAGCGGTCTGCAGACAACGGAGGACCTTAAAAACATGAACCGCCTGATCGTTATCCTGGGAGAACATCTCGGTGTGCCTGTCTGTGCGACAACCGATGCTCATTTCCTTGAAAAGAATGAGGGTGAATACCGTAAATACATGCTGATGGATATGGGATATAAGGATGCAGAACTCCAGAGCGACCTGTATTTCAGGACAACTGCGGAAATGCTTGCGGAATTCACATACCTCGGGGACAAAAAAGCGTATGAGGTGGTTGTCGAAAATACCAATAAGATTGCCGGCCGGATTGAAGGTGGACTAAAGCCTTTCCCCGACGGCACGTATCCTCCGATCATTGAAACTGCTGCTGAGGATATTCGAAATCTGACATGGGAAGCTGCAAAGCGTCTGTATGAATTCGAAGGCGAAATCTCACCTGTTGTCAAAGCCCGTGTCGAAAAGGAACTCGACTCCATTATCGGACACGGATTTGCCATCATGTACTACATAGCATACAGGCTGGTAAAAAAATCAAATGAGGACGGATATATTGTCGGTTCAAGAGGCTCAGTCGGATCATCGCTTGTAGCGACCCTCTGCGGAATTTCCGAAGTGAACCCGCTTCCGCCATATAACCTTTGCCCGAACTGCCGCTATTCCATTTTTGACGAATCCGGAAAATATGGCTCGGGATACGACCTTCCTGCGATGGATTGCCCGAAATGCAGCACACGCATGCAGCGTGACGGCCAGGACATTCCGTTTGAGACATTCCTCGGCTTTTACGGTGACAAACAGCCTGATATTGACCTGAACTTTTCCAATGAATACCAGTCGCGTGCACATAAATATGTTGCTGAACTTTTCGGGGAGAGCCATACATTCCGTGCAGGAACAATCGGATGTTTTGCCGATAAGAATGCGATAGCCGTTGTCAGTAAAATTCAGGAGAAAACCGGAATATCCGCAAGCAAAGCGGAACTCAGAAGAAGATCCCTCGGGCTGATAGGCGTTAAACGTACGACAGGCCAGCACCCCGGCGGCATTGTCGTTGTACCCAAGGAAATGGATGTCTTTGAATTCACCCCGATCCAGCACCCTGCCAATAAGCTTACCTGCGGGACAACTACCACACATTTTGATTTTAATGCAATGCACGATACCATTCTGAAGCTTGATATTCTGGGACATTATGATCCTACGATGATGAGGATGCTCCAGGATTTGACCGGTGCAGAAGTGCGGACAATACCGATTCCTGATGAAAAAGTCATGTCACTCTTTATATCGACTAAGGCACTTGGCATTCCTGAAGGCACTTCAGAAGCGAAATCCGCGACGCTGGGCCTATCTGAAATGGGCACCTTTATGGCGCGGGACATGATTGCAGAGACGCGTCCGTCGTCGTTCTATGACCTGGTCCAGCTGATGGGACTGTCACACGGAACGGATGTCTGGAAGGGGAATGCGCAGGATCTGATTCAGAACGGTACCTGCACGCTTACCAGCGTTATCGGCTGCCGTGACGGTATTATGACCCAGCTGATCCATTGGGGGCTTCCGAACAAAGAAGCTTTCGATATCATGGAAAAAGTCCGCAAGGGCAGAGGGATTTCCCCGGAACATGAAGCCCTGATGCGCGAAAAGATGGTGCCCGACTGGTACATCGATTCCTGTAAGAAGATAAAGTACATGTTCCCGAAAGCCCATGCTGCAGCGTATGCGATTTCCTCCCTTAGGATTGCCTGGTTTAAAGTGTATTATCCGGAAGAGTACTACTGCGCCTATTTTACAATACGTGCCGATGAATTTGACGGTGACTTCATGTGTAGCGGGCTGCCTCGCGTCAGAGCCAGGAGAAAAGAGCTTTTTGAGGGTCTTGTAGCGCGCAAACCCACCGAAAAGGCACAGTACTATCTGTGTGAGCTGGTTGAGGAGATGTATGCACGGGGGATTGAGTTTCTTCCGTATGACATCGTTAAATCAGATGCAACTCATTTCCTGAAAGTAGGTAAAGGCAGGATTCTTCCGCCGCTTAATGCTATTCCGACAATCAGTACCGCCATAGCACAAAGTATCTGTGCAGCCCGGAGTGAAGAACCCTTCAAAACCCGGGACGAGCTCCTGCGAAGAAGCGGAATTGGACCGACGGCGATGGCAAAACTTGTGTCGACAGGATGCCTTGACCATATGCCGGAATCCGCACAGATTGACCTTTTTTCATTGATGTAAAAAGACTATAATCAGATATATTCGTATTTTTATATTCCTAAAAGGAGATAGTACAGCATGCAGGCATCTGTCGTTCTGCGCGATTCCGTTCTGACCACAGACCTGATTTATGATTACCTCGTGCCGGATGAGCTTGAACCGGATCTGTGTACAGGCCAGTTTGTCGAGGTTCCTTTTGGCGGAGGCAACCGTGTTTGCATAGCGCTGGTTATGGATACATACCCGGACCGGGAATCAAAATTCGAACTCAAAAAAATCATCCGGATCATTGATAAGATACCTGTGCTCTTTGCGGATCAGATGGCACTTCTTCCGTATATCCGGTCACGCTATACCTGCACATACGGTGATGCGATACGGCTTATGGTTCCTTCCGTGGTCACAGCCCATAAATCAAAAAGTCAGCAGTCTGCATTTTTGATTGACAGGGAGACGGCCATTTCCATTCTTTCAGAATGCGAGCTCGACAGCCTTGTTCAGATACGGATTCTGGAACTACTCTGTGAATGTGAAGAGATACCGGTATCTGAACTGATGAGCGTACTTTCCATTTCACGCTCCCCGATTGACACCCTGAAAAAGAAAGGCATTATCGGAATTGAAAAGAGAAGCGTCAAACGAAAGGAACAGGAAGAAAAGGAGGAAGGGGACAGCGAGGTAAAGACAGAACCGTTTCCTCCTTCAGAAGCGCAGGAAACGGCAATCCGCGCCATCCTCTCCCCTTCGGGACGCAGGGAATTCCTTCTTTACGGGATTACCGGAAGCGGCAAGACGGAAGTCTATCTGCAATGCGCGCAGGAAGTCCTTGAACGGGGCGACAGCGTACTCTTCCTTGTGCCGGAGATTTCACTGACACCCCAGATGATCCGGTGGATTACCGGCCGGTTTCCCGGCCAGGTTGCGGTACTTCACAGCAGGCTGACTCCCAAGGAGAGATATGCCCAATGGGATATTATCAGAAAAGGTAAAGCGCGTATCGTCGTCGGTGCACGTTCTGCCGTTTTTGCCCCGATGGATAGACTGAAGCTGATTCTTTTGGATGAAGAGCAGGATACATCCTATAAATCCGAGACACACCCGCGGTACCACGCCAGGGATATTGCAAGAAGGCGAGCCCGGCAGACAGGTGCCGTGCTGGTATTAGGCTCGGCTACTCCTTCGGTCGAGACGTATTATTCCGCCCAGAAGGGTTACACGACACTTCTAACCCTTCCTGAAAGAGTGGGTGAAGCGCAGCTTCCAAAGACAGAAATTATTGACATGCGCGAAGAACTTCGTTCGAGGAACCGGTCGATTTTCAGCCGTAGCTTAAGGCAGGCGATGGTCGAGGCATTTTCGAAAAATGAACAGGTCATTTTATTTCTCAATAAAAGAGGTTATTCAAGCCTGCTGCTCTGCCGTTCGTGCGGACTGGTCGTCTTATGCCCGCATTGTTCAGTGGCTATGACGCTCCACACACCCCGGCGGGCGGGAAAGTCCATTCTCGTATGTCACTACTGCGGACTGACGCAAAGAGTTGCGGATACCTGCCCCTCCTGCCAAAGCACCGTACAGGGCAAGTTCGGACTTGGCACGCAGCAGCTTGAGGAGATGGTTAAAAAGGAGTTCCCGGATCAGACGGTGATACGTATGGATCAGGACACAACAGTCGGCAGGGAGGCCCACGCACGGCTTCTAGGGCTTTTCCGCGAAAAGAAGGCGAGTATTCTGGTAGGAACACAGATGATTGCAAAGGGCCATGATTTTCCCGACGTTACAGTTGTGGGTATTGTGTCTGCGGATCTGCTTCTGCGGGCATCCGATTTCAGGGCAGGTGAGAGGGCGTTCCAGTTGATCACACAGGCATCGGGTCGTGCCGGGCGGGGAGAGAAAGCAGGCCGCGTCTTCATTCAGACATACCAGCCGGATGATGATATCCTTTTGTGTTCAGCACGTCAGGATTACGGGATGTTTTTCAAAAACGAGATCGAATACCGTAGAAGACTCGGATATCCTCCTTTTCGTGCCCTGGGAAGTATTATTTTATCCAACGAGGATGAGAATCTGGCAAAAGTGCAGGCTGATAATGTTGTACAAGCATTAACGCAGGCCCGCGATTCCCTGCCGGACGCATGCAGGATTGATATCTTTGGTCCGACACCGGATCAGCTTTACCGGTTAAGGGACCGGTTCCGCTTCCGTATCAACATAAAAACCGACAGGAAATCCCAGCTGTCGCATCTTTTTGCACTGATGCAGGCACGCTTTTTTGCAGATGGGTATCTGCTGTATATGGACATTGATCCTTTATGGTAAAATGGAATAAGAGACTTATAGCAAGAAGGGGATAGTGAGTATGGCGTTGCGTGAAATAGTTACATTGGGGGATGATATCCTGAGAAAGGTTTCCCGGGAAGTAACCGTGATAGATGACAGGACAAGGGTTCTTTTGGATGATATGGCCGATACGATGTATTTTGAGCATCGCGGCGTAGGGCTGGCCGCCGTTCAGGTTGGTGTCCTCAAGAGAATTTTTGTTGCGGATATAGGGGAAGGCCTTCTCGAATTCATTAATCCGGAAATAATTGATATGAAGGGTTCGGCTGTTTCAAGTGAAGGATGTCTTTCCGTCCCCGGAAAATCCGGTGATGTGGAACGCCCGGAAGAACTGACGATCCGGGCCCTTGACCGTAACGGCAAGTCGTTTGAACTTCATGCAGAAGGGTTTTTAGCTGTCTGCTTATGCCACGAATATGACCATCTTAACGGCATTTTGTTCATCGATAAGGTGAAGGGGGCAATTGTTTCGAATTGAGAAAACGAATTGTATTTCTGGGGACTCCGGAGTTTGCCGCAGCCGTACTTGAAAGACTGTGCCAAGAGCAGCAGGATGTGATTGCCTGCGTTACCCAGCCGGATAAACCGGTCGGGCGGCATATGACGCTTACACCGCCGGCCGCCAAAGTTATGGCTCTTTCGAAGGGCATACCCGTTTTTCAGCCGTCCTCGCTCCGGACGGAGGAATTCCTTGCGCAGATGAAAGAATGGTCGCCGGACCTGATTATCACGGCGGCATACGGTAAGATTCTTCCTGCTGATGTACTTGCTGTGCCGGCATACGGATGCCTCAATGTTCATGCATCCCTTCTGCCCAAATACAGGGGGGCTGCACCTGTGCAGTGGGCGATCCTGAACGGCGACAAAGTGACGGGAATCACAATCATGAAGATGGATGCGGGAATGGACACCGGTGATATACTGACCCGGCGCGAATGCCCGATTGATCCCGATGAGACTACAATTGAACTTATGGTAAGGCTGTCAGGAATCGGTGCGGACCTGCTGACAGAGACTTTGAACCCGTATCTGAATAACGAAATCGCATCGATTCCCCAGGACGGAAACCTGGCAACACTTTCCCCTCCGATCCAAAAAGGACAGGGCCTGATTGACTGGTCGCAGTCTTCCGTCAAAATACATAACCAGATTCGTGCCTTAATCGGCTGGCCGGGAGCTTATTCCTATCTGGATGGTGCAAGATTTAAGATATATACTTCCAGGCTTCCCGAAAATCCGGACGAACTTCTGGTTGATTATGAGAATAACTACGAGAAACCGCTTCCCGGTACGATAATCAGGGGAGAGAAATCCGGGATATATGTTGCCTGCGGTACCGGCTGCATTGTACTTACCAGTGTGCAGCCTCAATCCTGCCGGAGAATGCATGCCAATGAATGCGGTCACAATTACCGGACCGGCACCCGGTTTGATGGGGAGAAATAATGAGTCAGAAAACAGATATTGCCCGTAACCTGTGTTTTCATATGCTTACGGAAGTTTTCAATGACACGGCGTATTCCAATATTGTCATACAAAAGTCACTTCGCAGCACGAGACTGACATCACAGGAGAAGAGTTTTACTGTTGCCATGTTTTACGGAACCATCACCAGAGTCCATACACTCGATTACTATCTTCAGAAGAACCTGAAGAAAAAATATACGACCCTTGATTCCGATGTACATACCATTCTTCGCATGGGACTGTGGCAGCTGATGTATGCCCACTCCGTGCCGCCTTTTGCTGCGGTAAATGAAACGGTAAAGGTTGCCAAACTATACACCAATGAAGGCGGCGTGCGCCTTGTGAACGCCGTTCTCCGGACACTTGCCAAAGAATGTGAAGACGGTGTCATCGATCCGGAAAACAGTCGCTTCGACGTAAAGTACTCACTGAATAAAGAATTGAGCGGATGCATGATCAAGTGGTTCGGGCAGGAGAAAGCAGAAAAAATAGCGGCGGCTTTCCTTAAGGACCCTTCGGTCACTGCGCGGGTCAACCGGCTTCGTGGAACCAAACAGGACCTTGCAGAAGCCCTTAACAGGGACGGCGTTGACACGGAAGACGGATTGTTTATGGAAGAAGCCCTTCGGCTTACGCTCAACGGACATGCCGTATACGAGCTTTCCGGATTCCACGACGGATTATTTATGATTCAGGATGAAGGCGCCATGCTTGCATCGTATATCCTGTCACCCGTAAAAGGACAGAAAGTACTTGATGTCTGTTCCGCACCGGGCGGAAAAACATGCCATATAGCAGAACTGATGGAAGATCAGGGTAAATTGACGGCACTTGACCTCAACGAAATCAGACTGAATATGGTAGCGCAAAATCAGGAACGTCTTGGATTAACCTGCATTGAGACAGCTGCTGCTGATGCAAGAAATCTTGCGGATGAGTTTCCGCAGTACTTGTCATACTACGATGATGTCCTTGCGGACGTTCCCTGCAGCGGACTGGGTCTTTTGCTTCGAAAGCCCGATATACGGTTAACAATGACTTATGAGAAAATGCAGGAACTTCTGCCGCTGCAGGCGGATATTTTGAACCAGGCAGCACAGTTTGTAAGACCAGGCGGCACGCTGGTTTACAGTACGTGCACCATTAACCCCCGCGAGAACGGAGAGCAGGCAGATTCTTTTCTGGCATCACATAATGATTTTGAAGAATATCCTTTTGATAATATTCTTCCGGCCGGACTTTCCAGGCTGGATCCCGGTCATATAGACACGGCTCTGCACGGAAGACTTCAGCTTCTTCCCGACGTCGACGGATGTGACGGATTCTTCATTGCACGCTTCAGGAGAAAAGAAATATGAGCAAGCGCTTTGTATTTGATTTGACCCTGAAGGAATGGGAGGACTGGGTAAAGGAACGGGGATTCCCCCGTTATCGGGCTGCTCAGATTTACCAGTGGTTTGTAAAGGGTATCCAGGATACTTCCCGGATGAAAAACCTGCCGGAACCGATTCGTACGGCGCTCTGTGATGACTTCATCGTACAGGGTCTGACTGTTGAAAAAGAATTGACTTCAGAAATAGACGGTACTAAGAAATTTATCTTCCAGCTGCATGACGGCCATCGCGTGGAAACTGTCCTTATGAAGTATAAAACAGGATTCTCCCTTTGCATTTCCTCGCAGGCCGGCTGCAAAATGGGCTGTGCATTCTGCGCATCAGCGCATGCGGGCTTCGGGCGTGACTTGACTTCCGGTGAAATGCTCGGTCAGATAACCGTTATCTCCGATATTATCGGAGAACGTATCCATAGTGTGGTGGTGATGGGCATCGGTGAACCGTTTGATAATTATGATAACCTGATTGCGTTTCTCAGGGCGGCAAATGACCCGGACGGATTAAATCTGGGTGCACGCCATATTACAGTCTCAACTTGCGGTCTTGTGCCTCAAATGATAGAATTCATATGTGTTAATCTGCAGGTTAATCTGTCTGTCTCGCTTCATGCTTCCAAAGATTCGCTTCGAAGCAGTATGATGCCTGTGGCCAACCGTTATGACCTCGATACGCTTCTGGATGCCTGTCACCAATATGTGAACAAAACGGGAAGAAGAATCACGTTTGAGTATTCTCTTTTCCAGGGAATCAATGACTCTGCTAAGGATGCAAGGGATCTGGCGGGTCTGCTTCGCGGGATTCATTGCCACATAAATCTGATTGCCGCCAATGAATTTGAAGGCAGTCAATATAAGAGGAGTTCAACTGATCATGTCAGGCTTTTTCAGCAGATGCTTGAGCAGATGGGAATGACAGTAACTCTCCGCAGAGAAATGGGAACAGACATAATGGCTGCCTGCGGGCAGCTGCGCCGGGGAATACAGGAAAGTGAGCAAAAATGAAGTATGCCAGTGCCACGGATACGGGAACCGTACGAAAGAATAATGAAGATTTCATGGCTGTGCTCAGTGCCGGTCAGGATACTGTATTTGTAATTGCTGACGGGATGGGCGGACATGCTGTCGGTGAACTTGCAAGCCGTACAGCAGTGGAATATGTTCTTTCAGCCTTGCCCCGTGAATTGGAGTCGGCAAAAAACAAGAACGACATCGAAGACCTTATGAAGCTTATAGTCGAAAAGGCAAATGTCAGGGTCTACCTCGAATCCCTTGACAACAAAGATTTCAAAGGTATGGGAACAACCCTCACAATTGCCGTTCTTCGCGACTGGAGACTGTATGTTTCCCACATCGGTGACTGCCGCGTATACCTTCTCCATGGTTCCACGATGGACCGGCTTACTGTGGACCATACACTTGTTCAGGAGCTGGTTGATTCCGGTTCCATTACACAGGAAGAGGCACTCACACATCCGAAACGTCATGTTCTTGTTAAATCTTTGGGAGTAAATGAATATATGTCACCGGACACATATTCATTTGACATTTCTGAAGGGGATCTCATCCTCATGTGCACGGACGGCCTGTACGGCTACGTGGAGGAAACAGAAATCAGGACTATACTGCGTAAGCATAAAGATCTTGACGCCTGTGCAGAGCATCTTGTCAGCGCGGCAAACAGTGCGGGCGGCAAAGATAATGTAACGGTCATTCTGATCCATTGCGACAGGGAAAAGAATAAGGAGAATGTATGAGTATTTCGAATCAGGGACCGGAAGGAATGATTCTTGGCGGCAGATACCGTATTGTTCGTCTCATCGGCAGCGGCGGAATGGCAAACGTATACCTTGCTACCGACATGTCATCCGGCATGCATGTCGCGATTAAGATATTAAAATCTGAATTTACGGCTGATGAGGAATTCATCAAGCGTTTTGATACGGAGGCGAAAGCCGCTTCCTCACTTTCCCATCCCAATATTGTACGTGTCCTCGGCGTTGGCCAGGAGGGCGAATTCCGCTATATGGTCCAGGAATACGTAGAAGGAATCACAGCAAAGGAACTTATTACACAGAACGGCCACCTCGACTGGCGCGTTGCCGTCCCGATTGCGATTCAGGTCGGAATGGCCCTCGACAATGCCCATCAGAACGGGATCGTCCACCGTGATATTAAGCCCCATAATATCCTGATAACCAAAGACAGAATTGCCAAAGTGACGGATTTTGGAATTGCCAGGGCGGCAAGCAGTAACACAATAACGCTTACTTCAGGCGGGGCCCTTGGATCCGTACACTATTTTTCCCCTGAGCAGGCCAGGGGCTCGATTGTCGGACCCAGCACGGATATCTATTCACTTGGTGTCCTGCTGTTTGAAATGGTAACGGGACGCGTGCCTTTTGACGGTGAGACTTCCGTCGCAATTGCAATTAAGCATCTTCAGGAACCGCCTCCGCTTGCTTCCGGTTTTGTTCCGGGAATTCCGGCCGGCCTTGACGCGATTATTCAGAAATGCATGCAGAAGTCCGTCGAATACCGTTATCCGACAATCCGCGAAATGGTGACGGAACTGGATGCACTTATGGTTGATCCCAACGGTGCATATGGTATTCTTGCAAAAACAGATGTTCTGGATGCTACAACGAATCAGATGCAGGCGATGCGTCATGATCCCAATTACGGGAAGCTTCGGGATATTGAGCATTCAATCGAAAAAAGAAGAAGGTCAAGGACAAAGGATAATGTTCTTGTCGTTCTTTTGATTACCGTTATCCTGGGTGTCCTGCTGAGTACGGTTTATCTGGTCACTAAAGTCGTTTTCGGCAATCTTTCAAGTCCGGCGAGTTCTTCATTCAATATTGAAAATTATGTCGGTTTACCCGCCGCTGAAGTTGAAGCCAGTTTCAAAAAACAAAAATTCGAGGATTACAAACTCACTTATGAGGCATCATCGGATTATGCCCCGGGAATTGTTACATGGCAGAGTATAGAGGCAGGCGTGCAGATTAAGCCTGACAACGGCATGCACACGCTGGAACTAAAGGTCAGCATTGCGCTTGATTCAATTAAGATGCCTGATTATGCAGGGTATGATCCAAATCAAGCACAGTCCGAGCTTCTGACTCTGGGTCTTACTGTTAAAACACAGCCGGAAACCAGCAACACGATACCGGAAGGAAAGGTCATCCGTACCAATCCGCCGGCGGATTCCTCTGTTGATCCCGGAAGCGAAGTCGTTCTTATCATAAGTCAGGGAGTAACAACCGTTACCGTTCCTGAGTTAAGCGGCCTTTCACTCACACAGGCCAAACAGACGATTACAGGTTCGACTTTACTCCTTGGCACAATAAAGGCAACGGATGCCGCGCTGCTGCTTCCTGAGAGTCAGCAATTTGTCCTTGAGTCCGACCCTCAAAAGAATCAGGTTGTCAGTCCGAACTCATCGATTAACCTTTTTGTCGGAACAGCGGAAGATTATCAGAATTTCAAAAATGGAATCACCCCGACCCCGACCCCAACCCCGACACCGGTTCCCGTACCGTATTTACTTACGATCCAGGGGGCTGCAGGCGGCACCGCAACAGGCGCCGGAACGTATCTGGAAGGCTCGTCGGTAACCGTTACCGCAGCAGCCGCATCCGGTTATACATTCCACTCATGGACCGACGAGAATTCGGCTGTCGTAAGTACGACGGCAAGCTTTACCTTCGCCATGCCTTCCCGGAACTATGCGCTTACACCGGTCTTCACGGTAAATGCACCTGTGACCTACCAGCTTACTGTTAACGCGACTGGAGGAAAGATAGTGAAAGACGTAAATGCAAAGTATCCGGCTGGTACCAAAATCGACGTGGAAGCGAAAGCCAATCCTGGGAACGATTTCGTGAATTGGATGGATCAGGGTGGGCCTGTTGTTAGTGCTACAAGTAAAAACATTACGATTACGATGCCTGCTATGGATTATACGATAACGGCAGTATTCGCTCCCGCTGCTACACCAACGTCATCCATAACACCGTCCATTCCGCCGACCATATCGCCAATACCTTCGATCACTTCGAAACCATCGCCGTCCCCCACACCCACTAGGGGGCCGTTTCAACCGAATTTCGGCGATTCCAATAATATTCCCGGTTTCAACGTCACTTTCCTGGCATCTGACACGGCCTCGGATGCACTTAAAAGGAGAATTGACAGTTCTGCATCCTATACGGCAGGAGCCAAATGGAGCTCGCTGACAGTGATTCGACTATGACGGAACCCGAACGGATACAGTCAGGCACGATCGTAAAGGGCGTGGGCGGTTCTTATGAGATTCACATCTCTGGGAAAAGCACAGTACTTGCGAAGCCCCGCGGAATATTCCGGAAAGATAAAATTACGCCGACGGTCGGGGACCACGTCGAAATTGAGCCTTCCGGTGATCCGGATGCCCCTTACATGATCTGCAGTATCCTGCCCAGAAAGAACCTGATGATCCGTCCGTCGGTCGCAAATGTTGACATTCTGATCCTGACTTTTTCACCGGTTGAACCGCAGCCGGACTTTAAGCTTCTCGACAAACTCCTGATATTATGTGCCAAACAGGAAATCCGGCCGGTCATCTGGCTGACGAAAACCGACCTTGACGCCGATGAAGTGGAGCGTATCCGTACCATTTATCAGGGGGCCGGGTATGATGTCTTTTCATCGTCACTCGATGAACCCTTTGATTATGCGCTTATCGAGCCGCTTTTCCATGGGAATACGGTAGGATTTGCCGGACAGTCGGGAGTAGGGAAATCGACCATATGCAATATCCTTACCGGCGATACAAGCATGAAAGTCGGTGCGATAAGCGAGCGCCTGCATCGCGGCAAACATACGACCCGCCATGTCGAGCTTTTCCCGGTTGAAGACGGATACCTGATGGATACTCCCGGTTTTTCCTCGCTGGAGCTTACGGATATAGGACTCGAGACGGATGATGTCCGCCTTGGTTACCCTGAACTTCAAAGGATAACAGGAAAATGCAGATTCCAGGACTGCAGGCATACAGGGGAACTCGGATGCGTGATTGAAGAAGCAAAGATGGATCCGGACCGGCTCCTGCGATACAGGGAATTTGTTGCACTGCTTCTTAAGAACAAGACATATAATAAAAAACCGACAGGAGAAATCAAATGATGGATACAAAAACGGTTCAAGTAGCCCCATCCATTTTATCAGCAGATTTTGGTCACCTGATGGATGATATCAAAAAAATCGAGAGCGAAACGGATATTCTCCATATTGATGTCATGGATGGACATTACGTACCGAATATATCTTTCGGCATTCCGATTATCAAGTCAATAAGACCGCAGACCGCGATTCAGTTTGATGTTCACCTGATGATTACAAATCCAATGGATTTCATCGAAGCATTTGCCAAAGCCGGTGCTGACATCATTACATTTCATATTGAGACCGTTGATGATCCGGCCGACGTGATCAAAAAAATACATGCACTTGGGAAAAAGGCTGGAATATCCATCCATCCGGATACGGAAATACACGATATTTTTCCGTTTCTTGGAGATGTTGACCTTGTCCTGATAATGTCCGTATATCCAGGTTTTGGAGGACAGAGCTTCATGCCTGCCGCCCCTGGCCGGATCCGAGCAGTCAGGGATGAACTTGACGCAATTGGATCAAAAGCACTGCTCTCCGTTGACGGCGGGATTTCTGAAAGTACCGCACATGCTGCAATCGAAGCCGGTGCAACAATACTTGTGGCGGGGAATGCGGTTTTTGGAGATATCGTTCCGGCTGATGCAATCAGGAGGATCAAAAAATGCGCTGGGTAATTATTACAGGCGGACCAAATCTTCATTATGAAGCGCTCAAAAATGAAATTGAATTCAGCGATAAAATCATATGCGCTGACAGCGGGGCTTTTCATGCGAAGCAGATGGGAATTGTACCGGATAAACTGATCGGGGATCTTGATTCCATTGATGCGGACACACTTGCATGGATACGTCAGCTGCGGGTGCCCCTTGAGGTTTTTCCTGTTGAAAAGGATATGACGGATTCTGAGCTCTGTTTGCGGGAAATCCCTGCAAATCAGCAGATTCTTCTGATATGCTCGCTTTCCGGGCGTCCGGACCATGTACTGTCCAACCTTCTTCTGGCCGGACAGCTGATCAGGGAAGGCTACAGCATTACAATGACAGACGGACTGTCATGGGTATACCCGCTTATGGGACCGAACCGTTTCCGCCTTGATTTCGGACGCTGGAAAACACAAAGGGAGAGAAGGGAACTGGTAGTATCCCTGATCCCACTATTCTCGGACGTATCCGGTGTAAGCACGGTAGGCCTTCATTACCCGCTTATCGACAGGACACTTTCTACAGGGAGTTCCTTTTCGGTAAGCAACCGCGTTGAGAAAAACGCCCCTGAAATCGGTGTCGATTTTGCAGAGGGCGTTTTGATGGTCATTGTTACTCCTGCCGTATAGTCATTTACGGTATGTCAGATCAGATGGTATTCTCTGGCAACAGACCGGAATGCTTCCTCCGACCCGCGGATTGTGCTTTCCGATACACAAAAAGCCAACCTGAAATATCCCGGACAAATAAATGCAGAACCGGGGACAACCAGCAGGTTATAACCGGCGCACTTCGCAGCAAATTCGATATCATCGACAGGTGATTTTACAAACAGGTACAGTGCTCCGGCCGGCTTCGTACAGCTGAAACCTGCGCGGATGACAATGTCATATAACAGATTCCTGCGGTATTCATAACTTCCGATATCCGCTTTGGCATCAACTGTCTGTTCAATGATCTTCTGGAAAAAAGCAGGGGCATTAACGCTGCCGAGGATCCGGTTGCAAAAGACAATGGCCGGACAGAGCTCCGCATAATCTGCATGTTTCGGGCTTACTGCACAGTAGCCGATCCGCTCTCCCGGAAGGGACAGAGATTTACTCCATGAATAGCAGATAATGAGATTGTCAAAATGATCAAGAGAGGGGGGAGTCGTTTTCCCGTCATAGACAAGATCAATATAGGGTTCATCGGAAATAACATGAATGAGGTGATCTGCAGAAAGAAGGCATTCATTTAATTGATCAAGGATATCCGCGGGATATACAACACCGGTTGGATTGTTGGGGGAATTGATAATAATCGCTTTCGTTTTCTGCGTTATGGCCGCCCGGATCCTATTCATATCGGGCATGAATGTGCCGGGTGCAGCAGGTACAACAACCGGAATGCCCATATGATTATCAATATAGGACATATATTCCATGAAAAAAGGTGCCAGAATGATGACTTCATCACCGGGGTCAAGAATCGCCCGAAGTACGGCATTCATTGCGCCGGCCGCCCCGACGGTCATACATACTCCGTCGGCTCTGACAGTTACGGAACTGTTCCATGTCAGTTTGTCAGCAACGACTTTACGGGTGGAGAGATAACCGCTGTTACTCATATAGGCATGTTTTCCAGGAATATCGGAAGCCGCATATGCGGATATTGCATCAATAACCTCCTGCGGAGGCTCCAAATCAGGGTTGCCGATAGAAAAATCAAAAACCTTATCCGCTCCGTAAATCGCCTTGAGTCGGTTGCCCTCCTCAAACATTTTCCGTATCATGGAACCGGACAAGAGTTTGTCCGCAATGCGCTTAGAAATCATATCGCGTTCTCCTTAGTCGAATGATATTTTGAAATATATTATAACATAATCAGGTTCGCAAAAAATATTTCCCCGGGGAGCGGAAAATACTTCCCAGGGAGCGGCAGCTACCCTTTAAAGGGAATGGAGATATCTTTCTCCGCGACATTCGCCGGACGCAAGTCCAAGAGAGCGGAAAAGAAATCTCCGTTCCCGGTTGACATCTCTGCGCCGAATGTGTATCATACATACGTCATAGCAAGAAGGAGCGTCCGCTTCTCACCTCAAACTTTGTGAAGAGGTTTACATACACAATATTCCGGATAATTTCCGGTTATGTGGAGCGGATGTAAATTCACTCCATTTTTTATTGTATTGAAGGAGGTGCATTCCTATCGGAAGACCAAGCAACGGGCAGCAAATGAATGATGCAATCCGTTTCAAGGAAGTCAGGTTAATTGAGTCAGATGGAAGTATGATCGGAGTCGTTTCTATTGTGGAAGCAAGAAGACGCGCGGAAGATCAGGATCTTGACCTTGTACTGATTGCCAACAACCCGGATAACCCGGTCTGCAAAATAATGGACTACGGTAAGTTCAATTTTGAGCAGGCCAAGAGAGAGAAAGAAGCCCGTAAGAATCAGAAAGTGACTGAAGTCAAAGAACTCGGCATGAAGCTGACGACCGAAGACCACGATCTGAACGTCAAGACGAAGAATGCAATCCGCTTTTTGCAGGATGGAGACCGTGTCAAGGTTCTTATCAAGTTCCGTGGACGTGAGATGGCATACCAGAGCCAAGGGTATGCACTGATGGACAAATTCGCACAGATATGTGCTGAAATCGGACAAATTGAGAAAGCACCCAAGGTTGAGGGTAGGAACATGGTCATGTACCTCGCCCCGAAAAAGAACTGAATTTAACAATAGGAGGAATCGAAACATGCCCAAGATGAAAACACATAGCTCATCCAAGAAAAGATTTAAGGTAACCGGTACCGGTAAGGTTATGTATTCACAAGCTTTCCGCCGTCATATCCTGAGTAAGAGATCTTCCAAGAGAATGAGACATTTACGTCACACACTTGTTGCCTCCGGACCTAACACAAAGATCATCAAGTCTATGATCCCTTACATGTAAACCCGGTTTTTTAATAAGATGCAATTAAGCCGCCCTGCATTTATAAATGAATCGGGCCGCATGATGAAGAGATAACAGGAGGTTTTTTCCAATGGCAAGAATTAAAAGAGGTATGCGTACTAGAGCGCGTCACCATAAGATTTTAAAGCAGGCAAAGGGTTACTTCGGACACAAGAGCAAGCTGTTTAAGGTTGCTAACCAGGCTGTCATGAAGTCCGGCGTGTATGCCTACCGTGACCGTAAAGCAAAGAAGAGAGAATTCAGAAAGCTTTGGATACAGCGTATTAATGCTGCTGCCCGTATTAACGGACTTTCCTACAGCCGTTTTATGGATGGTCTCAAGAAGTCAGATATCGCACTTGACCGCAAGGTCCTTTCCGATATCGCCATTACAGATCCTAAAGGATTTGCCGCTCTTTGCGAGCAGGCGAAATCGGTTCGTTAATTCTGTATGATGCAGATTCGGACCATAACCAGTAAGGATAATACACAGTATCGGTATGTACGTTCCCTGCACGACAGGAAAAACGCACAGCGTGATGGAGTCGTGTTTTTGGAGGGTGTCCGACTTTGTGAGGATGCCCTTCTTTCCGGTCTGGATCCTGTAATGATACTTTTTTCTTCGGAAAAAGAGGCGCTCGTAGCAGATTGGTGCGGGCGTTTTTTGATATCGGAAAACGTACAACTCCTGTCGATGCCTCCTTTGCTTTTTGACAGGATTGGAAGCACGCAGAATCCGCAGGGGGTGGCGCTTATTGTCAGGTCTCCGATGCATCCCTGCGGGATCCCGGTCAGAGGGAATGATTTATATCTTGTCTGCGAAGAGACATCGGATCCAGGCAACCTTGGTACAATGATAAGGATGGCGGATGCTTTTGATTTCAGCGCTGTCATTATAACAGCCGGAACCGTTGACCCATTCAACGAGAAAGCAATACGCTCCTCCATGGGCTCGTGTTTTCATATACCGGTACTTATGTACGATAACATCAACGAAATATGCATTCAATTAAAGGGAATGGGTGTACAATTGGTTGCATCACATTTAAAGGGTAAGTCTTTGCCGATAGCGGCATGTACTTTCCCTTGCGCTATTTTTATCGGAAATGAAGCAAGGGGACTTACTGCAGAATGCGCAGAATTGTGTGATCTTCTTGTGAAAATTCCGATGCCGGGTAAGGCAGAATCGTTGAATGCATCCTCGGCTGCTTCTATTCTTGGTTATGTAATAAGCAATCAAAGGCAAAAATAGTATGTAGTGCGGACTTCCTGCCGGGAAGTCTGCAAGCAGGAGGGTTATACTTATGCAGGTCATTGTTTTGGGGGCAAGCAGGGCGGGACTTACACTCGTCCGCCGTTTGATTGAAGCGGATCACGATGTTGTGCTGGTAGATCCGAATGCAGAAAGTATTGCAGGAAGCAGGAAACTCAATGTTGTTGCTGTCTCCGGTGTAATCATTGATATCGATGTTTTAAGGGAAGCCGGAATTGAGACGGCTGACGCGGTATGTGCTTTAGGCGAGAGCGAGAACCAGAATCTGATGGCTTCGCAGATTGCCCGTGATATTTTCAATGTTAAGCATGTTATTACCCGAATATTTGATACGCACGGGCTGCACATTTTTGATGCGGCAGGGTTTGTTACCATATCATCCCCGGAACTCACAGTGGATGCTTTCATCCATGAACTTGAGGACAGGGATCTGGAATCCAACATGGACTTCAATTCACATCATATTATGGGAGAGAATGTTCAGTTTACACTGCTGCAGGCGAACAATGAAGTAATCGGACGTAAAATCCGTGAAATTGAGGATACTGATTTAAGGCATGTATTTGGCCTGATTCGAAAAGACCATATGATACTGGCGCTTCCAACTATGAAAATCGAAAGAGGAGACAAACTGATTCTGGCTTCCCTGTGAGCCGTTCGGTCAGAGGTGATATACTATGAAGCTTGTCATTGTGGGTGCAGGTAAGGTTGCTTATTATTTGATCCGCGAGTTCACACGTGAACATGAAATTATTGTTGTTGAACAGGATGAGGCGGCGGCTACACGCATCGCAAATCAGATAACTGCAGTTGTTGTCCAGGGAGACGGAACCAATGCTGCTGTCCTTGAACCCCTTTGCCGCGGCGCGGATATGCTTATTGCGCTCACAGGCAAAGACGAGAACAATTTGATTGCCTGCCAGGTTGCCAAACGCCACCTGCACGTCCCGTTTACCGTGGCACGTGTTAATAATCCCAAAAATCTTGAAGTAATGGAAAAGTTCGGGGTTGATAAATCATTTTCCGGTACGAAAGTCCTTGCGGAAATGATAGAACAGGAAATTGATTACCTTGGATTAAGGATTGTCCATGAAATTGACAATTCAGACCGTGTACTGATTGAATTCCGGCTTTCTGCCTTGTCACGGGCATGTGAAAAGAATCTTCTCGATTATGAATTTGTTGAAGGATCACGTGTTGTAGTAATTACAACACATGATGGATTAGTTATTACACCGGATGGAACCACAGTTATGCATGCCGGGGACCTTGTCATGATGGTAAGCACGAAAAACAGTCTCGAAGCTATTTGGAAAGTGATGGTGCGTACCTGATATGTTAGTCAAAAGAAGCAGAATACATAATTTTGTAAGGTGGTTTTTCGAAAAACCTGCACGGGTTATCGTATCAAGCTTTGTGCTTGTTGACCTTGTGGGTACACTGCTGCTGATGCTTCCGATTTCATCCCGGGACGGGATGAGCCTCGGGTTTATCAATTCGCTTTTTACGACGGTTTCGGCAACATGTGTTACAGGATTGGTTGTAGTTGATACGGCAACGCATTTTACTGCCTTTGGCCGTATTGTAATAATCTGCCTGATCCAGATCGGCGGTCTGGGCCTGGTCACAATCACTACATTTTTCCTGAACCTCGTCAGGCGCAGGGTGGGACTTCGAGGGAGGGTTCTCGCGCAGGAATCATCCGGAAGCTTTTCATTTATGGAACTCCCGGCACTTATCAAATCAATTTTCTTAACAACATTCGCTTTCGAATTTACAGGGTTTGTCCTGCTCTCCACTCAATACGTCCCAAGGTTCGGATGGGGACAGGGGCTGTCAAGTGCAGGCTTTCAGGCAGTATCTGCTTTTTGCAACGCGGGATTTGACCTTTTAGGAGACAAAACCGGAGAATACTCAAGCCTTACAGCATTTAATAATAACCCTGTAGTCATAATGACAACCGGATTCCTGATCATTTTCGGCGGCCTCGGATTTATTGTATGGCGTGACCTGTATAACTACCACAAAACAAAAAGCCTTAGACTTCACAGCAAAATTGCAATATTCATGACAGTCAGCCTTGTCCTTTTGGGTACAATTTTCTTCCTGGCGGCCGAATGGTCGAATATCGGCGTTGATGCTTCCGGAGTGGGGGCGATGGGAACTCTCCCCGCATGGCAGAGGCCGCTCGCCGCATTTTTTCAATCGGTAACGCTTCGTACTGCCGGATTTAACTCAATCAGCCAGGCAAACCTCCTGGCCGGTTCCAAGTTCATTTCTGTTTTGCTCATGTTTATCGGTGCCGGATCGGGTTCAACAGGAGGCGGCATTAAAGTCACAACGTTTGCACTGCTTCTTGCTTCCGTCTCCTCGGATATTCGCGGCCGCGGGCAGATCATCATACGCAAGCATCAAATACCCCGTGAAGCCGTTCAGCGCGCCATCGCAATATTTTTTCTGGCGATGGGACTCATGCTGGGACTTTCACTGATTCTTTGTTTTACGGAAGCAGCTGCCCTGCACCGGGGGGACTTTGAATATCTGGACCTCCTTTTTGAATCGGCGTCCGCCTTCGGCACGGTAGGAGTAACTTCCGCACAGACCCCGGTTTTATCTACGCTCAGTCATATCTTTATTATTCCTGTAATGTTTATCGGCCGCGTCGGGCCGGTAACCTTTGCACTGAGTCTGGCAATGCGTGAATTCAAACAAACGAATAATATCTATCCTGAGGGCAAAATACAGATTGGCTGAAACGCTGGATGACAAATCATAATTGCCTGCAATTTTTGTTCTTTTTGCAAGACGCTGAATGCTATCTTGCAAAAACCTGTATTTTGTATGCTGTTCAACTTGACAAAACAGCTGCCTCTGACCGATAATAAGTCTTCGAAGAATATAGTAAGGAGGACCGATTTATGGGGTTAACAATCTCACAGAAGATTATCCGTGACCATCTCCTTTCCGGAGAAATGAATGTTGGATCAGAGATTTCGATCCGTATCGATCAAACACTGACACAGGATTCAACGGGTACGATGGCGTACCTTCAGTTTGAGGCGATTGGTGTTCCGCGAGTTAAGACGAAGCTTTCCGTTGCCTATATTGACCATAATACGATTCAATCCGGTTTTGAAAATGCAGATGACCACAAGTATATACAGACAGTTACAAAAAAACACGGCATTCGTTTTTCACGACCCGGAAACGGTGTCTGCCATCAGGTTCATATTGAGCGTTTCGGCGTCCCGGGGGAGACCCTTCTGGGTTCCGACAGTCATACACCTACCTGCGGCGGCATCGGTATGCTGGCAATAGGTGCCGGCGGCCTGGACGTAGCTGTAGCAATGGGAGGAGGACCTTATTATCTGAGCATGCCCAAAATCTGCCGGATCGACCTCAAAGGCCGCCTGGCGCCCTGGGCTACTGCGAAAGATATTATTCTTGAAGTTCTACGCATCATGTCTGTTAAAGGCGGTGTCGGCAGGATTGTCGAATATGCAGGCGAGGGACTTGCCTTTCTGTCCGTACCGGAACGGGCTACCATAACGAATATGGGTGCTGAACTTGGTGCGACAACATCGATTTTCCCGTCTGACGCAGTGACGAAAGCTTTTCTGGCTGCACAGGGGAGGGAAAAAGACTGGATTTCACTTCTTCCGGATGAAGACGCCGTCTATGATGAAATATTTACTATTGATCTCTCTTTACTGAAACCGATGGTTGCCAAACCCCATATGCCGGATAACGTTGTTCCTGTTACTGATATCGCCGGCTTGAAGGTGGATCAGGTCTGTATTGGTTCCTGTACGAACTCTTCCCTTATGGATATGCTTAAGGTAGCGGCTATTCTTAAAGGAAAGACGGTTCATCCTGATGTGTCGCTTGTCATTGCCCCGGGTTCCAAACAGGTATTTACGATGCTGGCTGAATCAGGGGACCTGGCAGATATGATCACTTCCGGCGCACGTATTCTGGAATGTGCCTGCGGACCGTGCATCGGCATGGGTCAGTCCCCCCGGACGGATGCTGTTTCCCTGCGTACGAATAACCGGAATTTCTATGCGCGTTCCGGAACGGCGTCTGCAAAGGTCTATCTGGTCAGTCCGGAAGTTGCCGCAGTTGCAGCACTGACCGGAGTAGTAACCGATCCTGCCGCATATGGACAGCCGCCTGTCATTTCCATGCCGGACCAATTCTATGTTAACGACAATCTTATCGAAATGCCTGCTGAAAATGCGGAAGATGTCATAGTAGTGAGGGGACCGAATATTAAGCCGTTCCCTGTTAATATTCCCTTGACTGATACTGTAAAAGGCAGGACCCTGGTAAAACTTGGGGACAATATTACGACCGATCATATCATGCCCTCGAATGCCAAGCTTTTGCCATATCGATCCAATGTCCCTTACCTGGCCGATTACTGCCTGACCCCGTCAGATCCGGATTTTCCGGTACGTGCCAAACAGAACGGCGGAGGATTCATAATCGGGGGTTCCAATTACGGTCAGGGCTCGAGCCGCGAACACGCGGCACTTGCCCCGCTGCAGCTCGGCGTAAAGGGTGTCCTGGTGGTATCTTTTGCACGGATTCACATGGCAAATCTTATTAATAACGGAATTCTTCCCCTGACTTTTTCAGATGTGAAGGATTATGATAGAATAGACTTACTGGATGAACTGGAGATACCGGATGCACGGGGACAGATTCTTCGTGCAGTGCAAGGAAATCCGGTATCCGTAACCAACCTTACCCAGAGTTATACTTTTGATGTTATTTGCTCCGTATCTGACCGACAGGCCCAGATTCTTCTGGCTGGAGGATTACTTAATTACACACGACATCAATCCTGACCTACTGTTCTTGCATAGGAGGAGTGTTTATGCATCTTGATTCCATAGACAATACAGAAATTATCAGAGAACTTGCCAGTAAATCAACAGCAAAATCCAGAATTGACCCGGCACTGTATGAAAGATATAACGTAAAACGCGGTCTTCGAAATGACGATGGCACGGGTGTTTTAGTTGGCCTCACCGAAGTTGGCGAGGTTATGTCCTATATTGTCGACGATGCCGAACGTATACCGGTTGAAGGCCGCCTGTTTTATCAGGGAATTGAAATTTCGGATATTGTATCCGGGTTTTATGAAGATCACAGGTTTGGATTTGAAGAGACGGCATATCTTCTGCTTTTCGGCGAACTTCCCACTAAGGACCAGCTGGAACAGTTCAATGAATTGCTTGTGTCCTGTCGTGAACTTCCTCACAATTTTACGGAAGACATGATCCTGAAGGCTCCAAGTCCGGACATCATGAATAAGCTGGCCAGATCTGTTCTTGCGCTCTACTCTTATGACAAAAATCCGGATGCACTGGATATCGAGAATGTTCTCAGGCAGTGTATTGAGCTGATCGCCAGATTCCCGGTCATGATTTCGCATGCTTATATGGCGAGGCGTCATTATGTTGATAAGCAGAGCCTGTTTTTACATTCTCCGGTTCCGGAATATAATACCGCACAGAATATCCTGCATATGATCCGCCCGGACGGAGTATTCTCTGATCTCGAGGCAAGGATACTGGATCTGGCACTTGTCCTTCATGCAGAACACGGCGGAGGCAACAACTCCTCTTTTGTAACCCATGCAGTGGCTTCTTCCGGATCTGATACATATTCCGTCATCTCAGCTGCCATCGGCTCCTTAAAGGGCCCCCAGCACGGCGGAGCAAGCAACAAAGCGTATGCAATGATGCAGGAACTCCAGAAAAATGTCCAGAACTGGAGAAACGAAATGGAGATCTGCGAGTATCTTACAAAGATCCTCAAAAAAGATGCCTATGACAAGTCCGGTTTGATTTACGGCATCGGACATGCTGTCTACACCATGTCGGATCCCCGCACTAAGCTTCTGCGTGATTACGCAAGGGGTCTTGCATATGAGGCCGGACGTGAAGCGGAATATGAATTATATACGATTACGGAGAGACTGGCCCCTGAAGTTTTCCGGAATGTAAAAAAGAGCGACAAGATCGTGTGCGCCAACGTAGACTTCTATGCCGGATTCGTATATTCCATGCTGAGAATTCCGCCGGAACTGTTTACACCTATCTTTGCAGCTGCACGTGTTGCAGGATGGAGTGCCCACAGAATTGAGGAGCTTGTTTCCGGCGGCCGGATTATGCGCCCTGCATATAAGTGCGTTCAGAAGAGAAGACGTTATATCGGTATGGAAGCACGCGAAACCCCCCTGGACGAATGGAGATAGTTTTTAATACTGACCTTTGATGATATAAAAAACCGCGGTACCAGGATGATGGCTGCCGCGGTTTTTCTGATTATATACGCTTTAAAGATGCAGATAATAAAAAAGCACCGGCATAAAATACCGGTGCTTTTTTGTGGTGACCCTAAGGAGAATTGAACTCCTGATTCCGCCTTGAGAGGGCAGCGTCTTAACCGCTTGACCATAGGGCCGATAATCTGCAGCCTGAAACGGCGCAAATGGAATGATATCATAGGTCTGACCCTCCCGCAAGCCCCAAAGAGAACAAACTGTTAAATTTTCTTCAAAACAAAGGACAATGCACCGAATAGTTTTTGAATATGTTAGACTTAAGTCTATTACGGGTATGACAGCAAGGTATTATTAAGACTAAGGTGGTTTAATTTCATGGAACAATTTATTCGCATCCGGGGCGCTCGGGAGCATAATTTAAAGAACATTGACCTGGATATTCCCAGGGACAAATTTGTAGTCCTTACCGGATTATCAGGATCGGGAAAGTCTTCGCTTGCTTTTGATACGATTTATGCAGAAGGGCAAAGGCGGTATGTCGAATCCCTGTCATCATATGCCAGGCAGTTTCTCGGGCAGATGGAGAAGCCGGATGTTGACCAGATTGACGGATTGTCCCCTGCGATTTCGATTGACCAGAAGACGACAAGCAAGAATCCCCGGTCTACTGTCGGAACGGTTACGGAGATATATGATTACCTTCGCCTTCTGTACGCCAGGGTAGGTATACCGCATTGTTCAAACTGCGGTAAGGAGATTTCATCCCAGTCCATTGATCAGATACTCGACACCCTTCTTGCATATCCTGAGGGCACGAGGCTTGTGATCATGTCGCCGGTCGTACGGGGACGCAAAGGCGAATATACGAAGGTTTTTGAAGATTTCCGCAAAACTGGTTTTGCACGTGTCCGCGTTGACGGGGAGATGTATGACCTGGACGACGACCTGACACTGGAAAAAAATAAAAAGCATACGATTGAAGTTGTTATTGACCGTCTTGCCGTACGGGAAGATATCAGGTCACGACTGAATGATTCGGCGGAAACGACACTCAAATTATCCGACGGCATCCTGACGGCGCTTGTTCAGATTCCGGAAGGTGAGAATGAATACGGGGATACCACATACCATGAGACCGAACTTCTGTTTTCGCAGAAGTTCTCATGTCCGGACTGCGGAATCAGCTTTGAAGAACTGACTCCGAGAATGTTTTCTTTTAACAACCCGTATGGAGCCTGTTCGAATTGTTCCGGCCTGGGCTCACATTCTTATGTTGATCCGCAGCTGTGCATATCCGATCCGCGGTTTTCTCTCAATGAAGGGGCCGTCAGGGCCGGCGGCTGGAACTTTGATGATGAGACCAGCTGGGGCAGGGCATTTATTGAAGCAATGGCTGAGAAATATCAGTTTTCAATGGATACTCCATGGGAGAAGCTTCCGGAGAAGATTCAAACTATGATCATGTACGGGAACGGCGGAGAACTGCTTAACGTAGACACGACAAACAGTAAATTTTCCCACGGGTCAGCCTATCGCTCCGCATGGGAGGGTATTGTCCCAAGTCTTGAGAGAAGATACCGTGAGACCGGATCAGAGGACATGAAGGAATACTACCTGCAGTACATGACTGTGCACCCGTGTACAGAGTGTAACGGGGCAAGGCTCAACAAGGAAAGCCTGTCCGTCACTGTCGGTAAGCTGAATATCTATGAACTGACGTGCCTGCCGATCCGCAGATGCAAGGCATACCTTGAATCACTTACATTCGGCACAAGAAACAACACCATTTCCACACCTATTCTGAAGGAAATACTGGCCCGCCTTGGCTTTCTTGTCGATGTGGGATTGGAATATATGACGCTTAACCGCTCCTCTGCGACGCTTTCAGGCGGTGAGGCACAGCGTATCCGGCTTGCAACACAGATAGGTTCAGGACTGATGGGCGTGCTATATATTCTGGATGAACCATCAATCGGCCTTCACCAGAGGGATAACAGCCGGCTGCTGGCAACGCTGCAGCGGCTGAAAAGCCTTGGGAACACCGTACTTGTCGTAGAGCATGATGAAGAGACAATGCGCGCGGCTGATTTTATTGTTGATATGGGTCCCGGTGCCGGAGAGCACGGAGGATTTATAGTCGGGCAGGGAACTGCAAAGGAACTCGAGAAAATTGAGACTTCCATCACTGGACAGTATTTGAGCGGCAAGCTGTTTATTCCTATTCCCCCTGTCAGGAGGAAACCCGACAGATTTTTTCTGACCGTACACGGAGCCCATGAGAACAATCTCAAAAATGTCGATGTGTCCATTCCCCTTGGCCTTTTCACTTGTGTGACCGGTGTGTCCGGTTCCGGTAAAAGTTCACTGGTAAACGGTATTATCCTGAAAAAACTCGCCACTGATTTAAACGGGGCCAGAAGGCAGATCGGCGCCTATAGTTCCATGGAGGGACTTGAATATCTTGACAAGGTAATTGCGATTGATCAGTCCCCGATCGGCCGGACACCCCGTTCCAACCCTGCTACGTATACCGGATGCTTCGACTTGATCCGTGAGATTTTCGCGAATACCGTTGATGCGCGGTCAAGAGGATATAAAAACGGCCGGTTCAGCTTCAATGTAAAAGGCGGACGCTGTGAATCCTGCAGCGGTGACGGAGTCAACAAAATCGAAATGCACTTTCTCCCTGATGTCTATGTCACCTGTGACGTCTGCAAAGGACATCGCTATAACCGGGAGACACTGGAGGTTAAGTATAAAGGGAAGAATATAGCAGAAGTCTTGGATATGACGGTCGAAGAGGCCCTGGCATTTTTCGAGAGCATTCCGCGCATCAGAAGGAAGCTGGAAACCATCAATGATGTGGGAATGGGATATATACGTCTGGGCCAGCCCTCAACACAGCTTTCAGGCGGTGAGGCGCAGAGAGTTAAGCTTGCAACGGAGCTTTCGAAACGAAGCACCGGACATACTTTTTATATTTTAGACGAGCCAACGACAGGACTGCATATTGCAGATGTGCATAAGTTGGTTGACATTTTGCAGCGGCTGACAGAAAATGGTAATACTGTCCTTGTGATAGAACACAATCTGGATGTCATTAAGACGGCGGATTATGTTATTGATCTGGGACCGGAGGGCGGTGACGGCGGCGGTTACATCATTGCCCAGGGTACTCCTGAAGAAATAACGGAAGTCTCTGAATCGTACACCGGTAAATATTTGAAACCTCTTCTGGAAAGAGCTAAATCCCACCCGATGGAAGAGGAACATCATCGCAGGCAGCAGGCCCGCAAGGTCTCTAAGGAAGCACTTGAAATTTCAACTTCCACAAAACCGCGAAGAAAGAATGCTTTTAATAGCAATAAAGGATAGAATACATGACAAAATGCGTAATTTGCAAAAAGAATGTTGCTGTAGTTTTCACCACAAGATTTGACAACGGTAAACGTGTCAACGAGGGGCTCTGCCTCAAGTGTGCTTATCAGACCGGAATCGGCGGCATCGATGAGATGTTTTCCAAGGCCGGTATTAACGATACCAATATCGACAAGGTGTCCGACCGGTTGAATCACCTGATGTCCGGAGTGGACGGAAGTCAGCCGGAAGATGTTTTCAAGCTCCTTCTTGGTTCCGGCGATTTGCTTGGGGACGGGACAGACAACGGCTTTGATTCCGATTCATCCGATGATGATCCGGAATCCATGCAGCCGCTCTCCAATCTCGGGTTTCTCCAGATGGGCGGGCAATCAGATTCGTCCGATGAGAACTCCGCGAATTCGGATGACCTGGAAGAACTTTTCCTTCAGGAAGGCGGCCAGGGAAGACCGTCAGGCTCGCCGGACGAAGAACGGCGTTTACCCGGAACCAGGCCGGACCCCAAGAAAAATGCCGGTAAAAAGGAAACAAAGCACAAGTTTCTGGACCAGTTTGGTACCAATCTCACGCTTAAGGCGCGCCTTGGCAAAATTGACCGCATCATTGGCCGTGAAAAGGAACTTGAGCGCGTCATTCAGATCCTGAACCGGCGTTCAAAAAACAACCCGGTTATCCTTGGTGCCCCGGGCGTTGGCAAAACGGCGATTGCCGAAGGCCTTGCCGTTAAAATCGCAAACGGGGAAGTGCCTGCAAAGCTGCTGGACATGTCCGTCTATCTTTTGGACATGACGGCCATGGTAGCGGGGACACAGTTCCGCGGCCAGTTCGAGAGCCGTATGAAAGGCGTTGTTGACGATGCCAGGAAAAGTGAAAATGTCATTCTTGTTATCGATGAACTTCACAACATTATGGGAGCAGGGGACGCAGAAGGTGCCATGAATGCTGCCAATATCCTGAAGCCTGCCCTTGCCAAAGGTGAGATCCGCGTTATAGGTTCTACGACGCTTGATGAATACCGCCGCTTTATTGAGAAGGATTCTGCACTTGAACGCAGATTCCAGAAAGTTATTGTGGAAGAGCCTTCGATTGATGACAGCATCGAGATTCTGAAAGGAATCCGTGATTATTACGAGATTCACCACCATGTGTCGTATTCCGATGAAGTAATTGATTATGCCGTCCGCGCATCTTCAAGGTATATTATGGACCGTTATCTCCCTGATAAGGCTATCGACCTTCTTGATGAGGCCGGTTCACGGGCTAACCTCGAAGAAGTCCGCCTTGTCAAATACAGACAGCTTCTTGATGAGAAGACATCCCTTGAAACACAGCTATCCGAACTTGAGACAAAGATTGAAGAATCAGCTCCGCAGGTCATCGAAGATGAGGGCCTATATGAGCATCAGGCCGAAACCAAGGCAAATCTCCTGCGCATGCAGGAAGAAATCAAGTCATTGGAGAGTGAGCTTATTCCTACGATAATCACCAAAGAAGATATCGCAAGGATAGTGGAGATGTGGACCGGTATTCCCGTTCAGAGAATTACAGAATCCGAATCGGAAAAACTCCTGAAACTTGAAGACCGCCTGCACAAACGTGTTATCGGGCAGGAAAAAGCTGTTAATGCCCTCGCAAGGGCCATCCGGAGAAACCGTTCAGGTTTTGGCAAAAAGCATAAACCCGCCTCTTTCATTTTTGTCGGCCCTACCGGTGTAGGAAAGACAGAACTCGTAAAGGCTCTTGCCGAAGCAATGTTTGCAAAAGAAGATGCACTGATCCGGATCGATATGTCAGAATTTATGGAAGCCCATACGGTCAGTAAACTGATTGGCTCACCTCCCGGTTATGTCGGCTATGACGACGGCGGACAGCTTACCGAACGCGTCAGAAGGAAGCCGTACTCCGTTGTGCTATTTGACGAAATCGAGAAGGCGCATCCCGATGTTTTCAATCTGCTCCTGCAGATCCTTGATGACGGACGTCTGACTGACAGCCACGGGCGCCTGGTCAACTTTGAAAACACAATCCTTATCATGACTTCCAACGCCGGTACGACTCTGAAATCGAATGGATTTGGCTTTGGCGCCGAAGGATATATCGCACTTGAGAGCCGCGTGCAGTCAGTCCTCAAAGAGATGTTCCGGCCGGAATTCCTGAACCGTATCGATGAGATCGTCGTGTTCCAGGAACTTTCACGCGACGAAATCCGGAAAATAGTTGATCTGATGCTCAAGGAGCTTAGGGATCAGCTGTCTGAAAAGAATGTTGGTATTGAAGTATCCGATGCAGCGAAAGATCAATTGGCGATCGAAGGTTACGATGCCAAATACGGTGCGAGACCTTTGCGTAAGACTATTCAGCGTCGCCTCGAAGATCCTCTTTCGGATTTGTTCCTGTCCGGCAAGCTTACTAATGTATTAAAAGTATCTATTGACTACCTCGATGGTAAGTTTACTTTTGTAAGTACCATGAGGGAGGATGAGGCTAAGCCGGAAGCTGAGACTGCTCAGGAGACAACAGAGAAAAAGTAAAGGATTCCAATGATCAGGTGCGGGCAGAAATGACCCGAAAAATATTCCGGAAAAATGTAATAATGAGGGCTGGTGCAAATTGACTTTGAAGGTCAAATGCACCAGCTTTTTTATGCGAATTCGTAAGATGAAGAATTCCTGCTCCAGGACTTCGCATTACGCCTGACTAAAGGCGTCCAAATAAACATAATTCAAGAAAAAATTAATATTGACATCAATATAGTTAAATGATATCTTTAATATAATTCAAATATCGATTAGAAGGAAGGCTGTAATATGCAAATTGTCCCGGAATGGATGTCCGGCCTTGACGATGAGGACGTAACTTTTGTAAAGAAATTTCTCCTGTCGTCCGGATCGCTTAAAGATGTTGCTAATCAGTACGGGGTCACATACCCCACGGTCAGACTTCGACTTGACAGGCTGATCCTGAAAATACAAATCAGCGAAAGCAATGTGAATGAACCGTATATTTCTCTGATCAAACGATTTGCCATCGATGAGAAGCTCGATTTTGATACAGCAAAGATTCTGATTTCTGAATATAAGAAAATAAAGGGGGAGAGTCTATGACTATTCTTAATAATCTTATTGTCCTTGTTATTCCAATTATTGCAGTATCCATTCCCATTCTTATCGGATTGGCATTCCTGCAGGTGTTCCTGTCAAAAAAAGAGAGCAAGTGGCTGGGTCTTATACTTCCCGGATGCAGTATATTTCTTTCACTGACAGCAGTATTTGGATTTTTCTTTCTAACAATAGCTGGAGCGAGAGTCTATTTTATTGTAATTGCCATCTTTGTGATTTTTAATATACCGACACTGATATATTTAGCAATATATAAATATGTTCGTACTAATACAAATAGTACTTCTGGTACTTCCAAAAAGAATCAGGAAATTCAGAAGATGAATATACAGGACCTGGAATAAATGTATTGGGTCACACCAGTCTAAATAAACGAATACATTCTATTTTGATTTAAGTGTCAGCTTCTGTAGCTTCCGTTGATTTTCACATAATCATAGGAGAAATCGCAGGTCCACATGCGGTCGGCATATTCACCCTCATGAAGAGTGATTGAAATAAGAATTTCATCCTTATGAAGAATTTTTTTAGCTTCCTTTTCATCAAAAAGAAGGGCCATTCCATTTGCATAGACCGGGAGGCCGCCGAGAGCAATATCAACTTTCTCGGGGTCGAAGGAGGCACCGGAGTATCCGACAGCGGTAAGAATTCTTCCGCAATTTGCATCTTCTCCGAAAAAAGCTGTCTTGCACAACGGAGACCGGCAGACGGCCAGAACGGCCAGATACGCATCCTGTTCGGTGGCGGCACCGGTGACTTCGACTTCGACGAGCTTAGTTGCGCCTTCACCGTCACGGGCAATCATGCGGGAAAGATCTGTGCATATTTGCGTAAGGGCGTCGAAAAACAGTTCACATTCCGGGGTACCGGACTTGATTTCATCACTGCCGGAAAGTCCGTTGGCCATGATCAGCAATGTATCGCAGACCGATGTGTCGCCGTCGACAGAGACACGGTTAAATGTATGGGAGACGGCTTTACCGAGCAATTCCTGCAAAAGAGGGGATCTGACGGAGGCATCCGTCGTAATAACACTGATCATCGTTGCAAGGTTCGGATGAATCATACCGGAGCCTTTGGCCATACCGGACATGGTGATCCTTTTGTCTCCGATATCGATTTTAGCGGATGATTCCTTTGGCACAAGGTCCGTTGTTAGTATTGCGTTCATGGCATTATGTCCGGCTTCCTGAGAGTGGGAAAGAGAGGAGATCAGTACCGGAATGCCTGAAAGAAGAGATTGCATATCCATGCGCTGACCGATGACGCCTGTCGAACATGTCAGAATATCATCGGGGGAACATCCGATGATATTTGCTGCTGCTGCCGCGGTATCCTGCGCATCCTGTAAGCCAATACTGCCGATGCACGCATTTGCGTTGCCGCTGTTAATAAGTATTCCACGTGTTGTGCTCTGCTGGCCGATCAGGCGGATGGTGCGCTGGAGGGAATGGCCTTTTACAAGGTTTTGGGTATATACACCGGCAACATCTGCAGGAACATCTGATAGAATCATTGCCAGGTCCGGGGCGCTTGTCTTTTTTAAACCGCAGTGAATACCGGCGGCACGATAACCTTTCGGCGAGGTGATAGCGGGTGCTGTTGTTTTCATAAGGTGCTCCTTAAAAATGAATTGCCGGCTATAAGGCGTCACTTGCCTTTGAGAAATTTTAATTATACACCATTTGCCAATCCCATATATACTTTTTGATGTGAAGTAGGTTATAATCAGTAAGGTTTTTGTCAATAGGAAGTAAGACTGATAACACAGTCGGGAGAGTATATATGTGGACTTGCAGTGAACTTAAAAAGAATGCCTGGAAGAATCTGTCGCCCAATTACTGGTGGGCTGTCCTGCTTGTTTTTCTCAACATGGTAATTGTATCGACGGTGAGTTCTATTGTTTCGGGAACTGCCAGCGCCTTTTCATCCGTTTTTTCAACGATGATAACAGTATTATCACCTTCTATCAGTTCACATGCAACTTTTGCGGAAGTGATGAGTATTATGGCGCCGATGTTTATCGGGATATCCATCCTGTCCGCAGTATCCATTGCACTTTCCTATGCGATCACAATTTTCCTTTCCAACCCCCTGTCGTGCGGAATGTACAGGTGGTTCATGATCGAGCACGAGCAAAAATCAATGCATTCCGTCGATGCGCTTTTTACTCCCTTTAAAAAAGGCACCTATACTCATCTGGCATCAGGTATGGCCTGGAAACTTCTGTGGACATTTGTATGGGGCTTAATAGCTGCCATTCCCATACTCATTCCGACGGCTGTCACTATAGTACTTGCGGTAAATGCAGATGATTCTGCATTCAAAGTGAGTGAGTATTTTGGAATTACTCTGTCCGCATCCTGGTTTGGAATCATTCTTACCCTGGTCATTCTGTACATAATTGCCTCAATAATATCTATTATGATTAGTCTCAACCGATATTATGCTTATTTTTATACTCACTTTATTCTTCTTGATGAACCGGATATCCGTTTCCGTGAAGCACTTAAGAAGAGCATACAGATGTCACACGGACAAAAAGGCAGGATGTTTATCCTGGATCTTTCGTTCATAGGATGGTGGCTCCTTGTATCCCTTACCTGCGGCTTCTTTTCGATAGCACTGGCACCGTATTTATATGCGACATACACGGAACTCTATTTCTTCAGAAAGGATGAATACAATTCCAATACCGCATCTATTGGACCGGACAAGGCGATAACCTCAGAAATGCCTGTTTAATTGAATGATACTTAAACAATATACAGGGGGGATAACGTAATGTGGACTTGTTATGATATGAAAAAGGCCGGTTGGTCGAAATTGAGCAGTGCTCTTTGGACAGCAGTTCTGGTAACCCTTATTTTTGTGGCTGTTTCCGGATTATTTACCGGCGGTCAGAACATCATTAGCGTAATCAAGTATAGAATTCAGTTTGACGGGGATTTCAGATCCTATTTTTCGGACGTGTATTCCGGCAAAATGAACTCTTCATCTTATGTGACGATCCTGAATTCCCTTCAGGGGCTTCTTGGATTTCTTTCCATCGCTGCGATATTTTTCCTTATTAATCCGCTGGGAGTCGGATATGCCAGGTGGTTTCTGACAAACCGTAAAAAAGAAAACCCGGCGGGCGTCAGCCTTCTTCTTTCTCCCTTTCAGCAGGGATGTTATTTTGGCGTAGTTTCGGGTACGGCCTGGAAATATTTATGGACCTATATTTGGACAATCGTTGCAGGCCTTTGTTTTCTGCCTTTCTATGGTGTAGTGTTTGCCGGGTTGTTTTCGATAGTAATATCGGCCGGTTCCTATTCAGGATCGACCGTATCAATGGGACGGGATGAAATTTTCAATAGATTGTGGGATAGTTTTCTCAATATTGCCCCTACCTTTGCGATTATTGCCGTTATAACCTTGCTGCTCGGCCTGGCCGGTTACATCGTTATTACTTTAAACCGTAAGTATGCATACTTCTTTACTGATTTCATTCTTGCTCAGAATCCTACAATCGGAGCGAAGAATGCCCTGAACCTGAGCAAGAGGATGACATATGGAATAAAAGCAAAACTCTTCGTACTCGACCTGTCCTTTATCGGCTGGTGGCTGTTGTCGTTCCTTACCTGTGGTATACTTTCACTGGGTGTTCTGCCGTATACGTATGCCACATATACTGAAGTTTATTTGGACCGGAAAGCAGAACTGCACATCTGATTGTTTTGCAGTATTTTGTAATTATTTTGGCAGAATCGTGAAACGATCAAATAAAAGGAGAATGTCCAATGTCTGAAGCCAGACAATATGATGTTGCAATAATTGGTGCTGGATTAGCCGGCATTTTTGCCGGCTATGAACTGACCAGTAAAAATCCCGACCTGAAGGTAATCATCCTCGAGCAGGGGACTCCCATTGTGGAGAGGTCATGCCCGATTATCAGCAAGAAGGTTGACAGCTGTATCAACTGCAAGCCTTGCGCAATCATGCGCGGCTTTGGCGGAGCAGGAGCTTTTTCCGACGGAAAATTCAATTTTACGACTCAATTCGGCGGATGGCTTAATGATTATCTGTCTGATTCAGAGGTTATGAGCCTTATTGAATATGTAGATTCAATAAATCAGATTTTCGGTGCAACCCAGGATGTTTTTTCCACATCGACCCCGCAGGCGGATGTGATTCGCCGCAAGGCAATCAGTTATGATCTGCACCTGATGGATGCAAAATGCAAACATCTGGGCACAGAGCGCAACCGCGAAATCCTTATGAAGCAGGCGCTTTGGCTTGATGAGCATCTGGACCTTTCCTGCAACACGAAAGTAAATGAAATTACTCCGCTCCCCGACGGCAATTATCATTTGGATACGAATATCGGTACAATCGAATGCAGATTCCTTATCGCTGCACCTGGAAGATCCGGTGCAGAGTGGTTCTCGGATCAATGTCACAACCTTAATCTTCCGATGATCAATAATCAGGTTGACATTGGCGTTCGTGTGGAACTTCCTGCAATTGTGTTTAAAGATATTACAGATGCTATGTATGAGGCGAAGCTTCTTTACAGGACCAAACAATATAAGGATGTTGTACGGACTTTCTGTATGAACCCATACGGACATGTTGTCACGGAGAACACGGACGGTATTATTACGGTGAACGGGCACAGCTATACGGATCCCGCACTTCAAAGTGAGAATACGAATTTTGCGCTGCTTGTAAGCAACAAGTTTACGACACCTTTTAATGAGCCCTACCAATACGGCAAACGTATCGCTTCGCTCTCCAATATGCTGGGCGGCGGAATCATGGTACAGCGGTTCGGTGACCTTCTTGACGGACGCCGTACTAACTCGCACCGTATGCCGCAGGGTTTTGTAAAACCAACGCTGGAAGCAGTTCCCGGTGACCTGTCGCTTGTGCTGCCCAAACGTCATCTTGACAATATAATTGAGATGATTCAGGTCCTCGATAAGCTTGCACCCGGTACGGCCAATCAGGATACACTGCTATATGGCGTGGAAGTGAAATTCTACAGTGCGCGTCTGCGCCTGACTTCCGAACTGGAGACGACGCTTCCCAATTTCTTTGCAATAGGGGACGGAGCAGGTATCACACGCGGCCTGTCTCAGGCCGGTGCCAGCGGAGTACAGGCGGCACGCGCTATTTTGAAGCGCATTTCACAGTAAACAGAAATTGCAGATACTATTTAACTTTGAGTTAATAAGTTTGTGTTTAAGGGTTAATTGAAAAAGTAAATTCCAGTATATAGAGGCGCGAAAAAATGCAGGGGAAAATTCCGTAATAGGAGAGGTATCCTGTATTTTTGCTGGTGCATAAAAGAAAGAAAGATGGTATATTGTAGTC
>Ga0209540_10000163_pt1 | contig 84929 bp, 68 predicted proteins | sample BarGraIncu01121A_FD_184501 | JGI IMG/M metagenome (GOLD analysis project Ga0209540, IMG submission 184501) | Arctic peat soil microbial communities from Barrow, Alaska - Barrow Graham LP Incubations 011-21A (SPAdes) (version 2) | ecosystem: Environmental > Terrestrial > Soil > Wetlands > Peat... | reverse complement strand
ATGTTTTTACCCATTGTTTTACCTGTATATCATTTTTTAGTGCCGATAAGGCTTGTTTTTGAGTTAGTATGTTGATATTGTAAGGGTATTTTATTTTATTGAGCACCGCTATTATTTCGGTTGAGGCAAATGCCATTCCCAGGCGGATAGCAGCACTTCCCCAAGCTTTTGAGAATGTTTGCAAAATCACCAGGTTTGGATAGTGCGATAGCATTTCCGAAAAACTACCTTCAGCTGCAAAGTCGATATAGGCTTCATCCAGTACCACTATTCCTTCGAACGAGGTCAGTAGTTTTATAATTTCGTCACGGCCTAAACTATTACCGGTCGGATTATTAGGGGAACAAAGCCATATAATTTTGGTGTACAGATTCGTTGCATCGAGTAACTTATCAGCCGAGAATTGGAAGTTTTCATCCAATAATACCTTGCGGTATTCCACGTCATTTATATTTGCACTCACTTTGTACATACCATATGTTGGCTCAATAGCAACTACATTATCGATGCGCGGTTCGCAAAAAGCACGGAACAATAAATCAATCGGCTCATCACTTCCATTGCCCAAAAAGATATTTTCGGCAGGAACACCCTTCACGCGGGTGATTTGTTCTTTCACTTCCCATTGTAAAGGATCAGGGTAGCGATTAAAAGGTGCATTGTAGGGATTCTCGTTCGCATCCATGTAAACCGACGCTTCCCCTTTGAACTCGTCGCGAGCGCAAGAGTAGGGTTGAAGGGAACGGATATTATTTCTTAAAAGCTTATCTAAATTCATTTTTCTTACGTTCGTGTTATTATACTCACTTCGTTCGTGATATTTGCTACGCGATATTTACTTCGTGTTATTTACTCACTACGTTCGCGATATTAATTGTTATTATGTGCGTATCTAATAAATAGCCTGTGTACTTGTCTACTTGTTAACTCGTTCACACTGGTTACTGCTAACGTCTATGGCTGCTATAGGTTTCAATAACCTCTTTTTCTTCCTGCAATCTTACTTTAACCGCATTGCTGTGTGCTTGTAATTCTTCGCTTTCGGCCATTAAAATGATGGCATTGCTCAAATTAGTCAAACCTTCCTGAGTAATTTGCTGAAAAGTAACTTTGCGGATAAAGCTATCCAGATTCACACCGCTATACGCTTTAGCATATCCGTTAGTTGGTAAAGTATGATTTGTGCCCGAAGCATAGTCACCGGCACTCTCCGGCGTGTAGTTTCCAAGGAATACTGAACCTGCATTCACTATATTTGCTGCTACTCCCATATAATATCGGGTAGAAATGATAAGGTGTTCAGGAGCATATTCATTGGTCATTTCCACTGCTTCTTCGAGTGTTTTCACAACGATAATTTTACTATTTTTCAATGATTTGCGTGCCAACTCTTTGCGAGGTAATTGTTCTACCTGCAATTCCACTTGTTCCAATACTAAATCTACCAGTTTCTCACTAACAGTGATTAGGATAGATTGGCTGTCAACACCATGTTCGGCTTGCGAGAGTAAATCGGCAGCAACAAAGGCCGGATTGGCCGAGTCGTCAGCTATCACTTCTACTTCTGAAGGACCGGCAGGCATGTCGATAGCCACGTCGCGCAATGAAACCAATTGCTTAGCCGCAGTGACATATTGATTACCTGGGCCAAAAATTTTATATACTTTCGGAACAGTTTCTGTTCCGAAAGCCATAGCTGCAATAGCTTGTGTGCCACCCACTTTGAAAATGCGATGAATGCCGGCCACTTTAGCTGCATACAACACTGCAGGGTGTATTTTTCCTTCCTTATTGGGCGGTGTACATAATACTATTTCCTTACATTCGGCAATTTGCGCTGGAATTCCCAGCATCAAAACAGTAGAAAATAAAGGTGCTGTACCTCCCGGTACGTATAGTCCTACTTTTTGGATAGCAATGGCTTTTTGCCAGCAAAACACACCCGGAGAAGTTTGAATCTCGGGTAAATCTTGTTGTTGCTCGGAATGGAACTTCCAAATGTTGCGACGAGCCATTTCTATGGCTTGTTTCAAGTTGGACGATACCAGCAATTCGGCTTCATGCATTTCTTCTTTGGTTACTTCCAACTGAGAAAGCTCTACTTTATCGAATTGTTTGGTGAATTTCATCACGGCTTTATCGCCCGAAGTGCGTACTTCATCAAGTATTTTTTGTACTGTGTCGAATAACGAGGTGCTATCGAAAGTAGGACGGGTGAGGAGTGATGCCCATTCAGTATGAGCTGGGTATTTAATTACTTCCATACAAATTTATTTCGTGTTTTGTAAATTCTATTGTTGATTGTACGATGAAACTTTTTTTGAAAATACATCCCATTTCTCATACAGGTTTTCCATATCATCCAGCACAATGTCGGCTCCGCTGTTGACCAATACGACTGCATCCAGTGGACCAGTATTTACCGCTATGGTAAAAAGTCCTGCTGAAGTAGCCGATTCTACTCCAAGTGGTGCATTTTCGATAACGAGCACTTCCCATGGTTGCAGTCCCGATTTTTTTAAAGCCATCAGATAAGGCTCAGGATGTGGTTTACCATGTTTTACGTCGTAGGCAGTGACCATTTTTTCTTTATGAAACATTCCCGGGAAATTACCATCCAAACTATCAATTAATGTTGGTTGGCCGGAACCTGTTACAACGAAAATATCCATATGTTGTGACTTCACTTTTTTTAGCAATTCCATTGCAAATGGCATTCGTTCCGGTTTACCACACAACTCGAAATAATCCGATTTCAAATGATATATTTGTTGTTTTTCTTCATCTGTAGCATTTCTTCCATATATCTTAATGAAAACTTCATCAATAGTGGAAGCACCTGTGCGTCCTTCGTTCATAAATGCTTCATGTTCGGTGAATGGTAATCCTACTTTTAACATGGCTTTTACCCACGATGAAGCATGATGTTTCATCGAATCGAAAAGTACTCCATCCATGTCAAAGAAAATAGCTTTTGGTTCAAATCTGGGATAATTTCTCTCTTTTATAAAGGTTTCTATTTCTGTTGTAAACATATGCAATAAATTTTGTGCAAAGATACGGATTTTGCTTTTAAAATGAGCTTTTTGTTAAGCATTTTGTTTTGAATTAAAACGAAATGCATGTTGAATTGAATCACCCATTCACCTATTATTTAAAAAGTGAGGAGAAGTATAAAAACTTCCCCTCACTTTTTAAATTTAGTTGAAGTTGGATCATTTTAAACGTACAAACACATTTAAAATACGAACGGTTCAACTTCCTGATTATATTTTATCTAAAATTATTGCTTTTTGGTGTAAATATCCCAGGCAATCCAGTTCACTACGTTTGTTGCAAAATAGGTTTGACGTAAGGAGATAAACAAGGTGCGAATGGTGTCGACCGAAGTTCCAAGTAGTTGACTGATGGTTGAACTTGTACCATCGTCGAATGTAATTTTGATCTCGCGGTTATGATTGGCAACACAAATATTGGTTGAGTCTTCTACCGCACCCGTTGATACATTTACAATTTCAACTTTCGATTTTGTTTGCAACACGCCTGCTATATATACTTTTGCGCTATCCAAACTGTTTTTCCCTTGTGCTCTGATAATTTGAACATCACCAATGGTCAATGAATAAGATTTTTCGCGATGCCTTTTAGTTACTGCCGATTTAATTGCAGTGTATTTTTCTTCGAAAAGAATCTTAGTTCCCTGTGTTATAGAATAGGTCGACACAGCTGTGTCTCCATTCGAATAACTGCATGTAGCCAGATAACCATTTGCAAAAGCAAATTCGGATGAGAAATTAGTACCGGTGGTTTTGTTGCTTGACGATTGAATTTTTAGGTCGCCGGCATTTACGTTTTTGATATTAATATTAGACGCCAATGAATAATCCCAACCCAGAAAACGATTAAATTTGTAGTCGTACTTCGAAACAGAGATAACGTAATCATTTGCCAATAGCGTATCGGCAGGCAAATAATGCAACATTTCACCAAAATGTTTTACTTTACTTTCGGGCAAACGAACAATCATTTGAGTATTATCGGCCGTTTTTGTAAAATAGCGAAGCAATGACATGCCACCTCTTTTAAAGCCTACCGCTTTGTAATTGTATACACCCATAATATCAGCCAAGGCAATGGTACTGATGGTTGAGTCAACTACAAACGATCCAACCGATGCTTTCACCATTGAAGGACTGCTTGCTGCTGCTGTTCCTGTAACACCCAAAACCTGATAACCGGGACTTGAGGTGATTTGCCCAAGAGCAGAGGATAAATTTTGCGCATTTTGATCTATCGAACTTTTAAGCGATTTGTCACTCATGCTGTCCTGATTTGAGCAACTCCACGTAAGTACAGCAAAAAGGGTAATTGCTAAATAAAAACCTTTTGTCTTCATACACTTAATTTTTTAGAGATTATTATTTTTGTTTGTACATACTTAAACTTGCCTATTTAATTTATAGTATGTTGAAAGCTAAATTATAACAATAATTACAACAGGAAGTTATGTGAGTAATCTTAAATTTAGTGAAGAGTGATGATTGTAATAGATGAGTATTTGAAACTTGAATAAGGGTAAAATAATAAGCCCACCTGTCAGTGATCATTGATAGGTGGGCTAAATTTATATGTGTTTTATATATGAGGCAGATACAGGATTGATGTCAGTTACATCAATAAATCATCTACTTCATTTTCAAGATGACAGGCATCCTCCGGCTCGGGGTGAATATAGACTTCGCTGCGGGGTACGAGTGCCCGTATGTTAGATTCTATTTTATCACAAACGCTATGCACTTCGCGTAGGCTTAACTCGGGATCGAAGTGAACATTGAATTTTATAAACGTATCTGCTCCGGCTGTGCGGGCTTTTAAACTATGATATTTAATTACTTCCGGAAATTCTTTTAAGGTGTCCCGTACAATTTGCGTGGTATTTTGAGGAGATTTATCCAACAATACATCAATTGCCCGTCGTCCCAATTGATAAGAGACAAACAAAACAATTACAGCTACAATCAATGCAGCCACAGAATCAGCATAAAAGAAAATAGACCATTGAGTCCATTCGTAAACTTTCACACAAACCAATCCAAGCAATACCACTGCCGAGCTCCAAATATCGGTAGAAAAGTGTAGCGCATCCGCTTCCAATGCCTGACTATTGTGCTTTTTGGCAACAGCATAGAGCTTTTTCGAACGCCATGCATCGATGGCAATGGAGGTGATAACCACAATAAAACTAAATATTGTTTGAATAGTGTTTAATTCTAATCCTTTGCCCGAAATAATTCGATGGGTTGCTTCGGAGATAATCCAAACACAGGTCACTAATAATAGTATTGTTTCAATTAGTGCAGAAAGGTTCTCTACTTTCCCGTGTCCGTAATTATGCTCTCTATCTGCAGGTTTATCGGAAACTTTTACTGAGAAGAAAGTAATTACAGCTGCCACCATATCGAGTGCCGAGTGTAAGGCTTCGGATAGAATACCCAAACTGCCCGTGAGCAGACCGACAACCAATTTAAAACTTGTGATGAAACCTGCTGCAATAACAGAGTTTAAGGCAACGTTCTTTTTTTCTTGAATCATAATGAATATTGAAAGATAAATTTTCGTCAAAAATACTCAAAGAAAAGCTTGCACTACTAAAATGGAGTCCTTATTTTGATACGAAAGCTTAATTTAGAATGATACAAATTAGTGTGTTATTGACTTGGAGATAGTTCGGAGTGCCTCATTTATACTCCACAGAGTAATTATTAGACGAAAAAAAAGAGTTGCTCAAGTATTACCTTAAAACAACTCTGATATATTATCAACTGCCAACTATGAATTATTAATTGATTTAGTATTCCGGTGGCATATTTAGCACTTCGTCGTAACTAAAAACCGGACCGTCTTTGCACACGTAGGTTTTACCAACCGTGCAATGTCCGCATTTGCCCACGCCACATTTCATACGGTTTTCGAGGGTTGTATAAATATTTTTGTTTTCAAAACCATTTTTGCCCAAAATAGGCATTCCCATTTTAATAAGGATAGGAGGTCCAGCTACAATGGCTATAGAGTTTTCGCTTTTAGGTGGATTTTGTTCCAAAATAGTTGGCACAAAACCTACTAATCCTTTCCATTCAGGTGTTTCACCTCCCGGGTCGACAGTAACAAATAGTTTTACATCGCCGCGATTTTTCCACTCTTCCAGTTCTTCTTTGTATACCAAATCATTCACGGTGCGGGCACCGTAATAAATGGAGATTTCACCGAATTTATCGCGTTGGTCGAGTAAGTTCCATATGACACAGCGCAATGGAGGAAGCCCGATACCACCGGTAACAAAAACAATGTTTTTGCCGTGCCATTCTTCGATAGGGAAAGTATTTCCAAACGGACCACGTAGCCCTATAATGTCATTCAGTTCGCAATTGGCCAATGCTTTTGTAACACGTCCACTACTGCGGAAAGTACACTCAACGTAACCTTCGCGGGTAGGAGCGGAAGCAATACAAAACGTACTTTCACCTTCGCCAAACACACCATATTCGGCAAATTGTCCAGCTTTGAATGAGAATTGCGCAGCATCTTTTTTGTCAACAAATTCCAAGCGGTACGTTTGAACAAGCGGAGCTTCTTCAACAATGTTGGCAATGCGCATTTTATAAGGAATATATTGATTTTTGGGTTGTTCCATAATATTATAGTTGATAATTGATCGTTGACAATGTCTGTTTACTCGTTAACTCCTTTACTTTCGGTGGTCACACTCAATATATTTTTAAAGATATTCAAATGTGCCGGACAAACGCGGATACAACGTCCACATCCTACACAACTAACAATGCCCAAATTTTCTACAGAGTATTTGAATTTGTGCAACAGTCGTTGACGACGACGTTCGGTTTGATTAGTGCGTGGATTATGTCCCGAATTATGTTTGGTAAATAGTCCGAAACCGCAGGCATCCCAACAACGAAGGCGTACGCCTTTATTCTGTGTTCCTTCATCTTGAATGTCGAAGCAAGTACAGGTTGGGCAGGCAAATGCACAAGCACCACAACCAAAACAACCCATTGATTCATGTTTCCACTCAGTACTGTCATAAGCGGTTTTGATGCGCTCTTTCACTTCGTCTATTGAGAAAACGGTAGTAATTTTGGCCAAAAATTCCTCTTTGTTCTTTTCTTCACTCACGGTGAATAAAGTAGCTGATGTTTCTACGGCAGTTTTTCCTTTTTCTGTCATCACTTCCATGTAAACTTCTTCGCCCATAATGGTTAGTAATATGTCGCTGCCTGCTGTGCTTCCGGGATTCAATCCTACCGAAGTACAGAAACATGCATCATCTGCTTTGGCGCAACTTACGGTGATAAGCGTGGTTTTTTCCTTACGCGCAGCAAAATAAGTGTCCGGATTTTCTTTCAAAAAGAACTCGGTAAGGTAATTGAAAGCCGACGCATCGCACGGACGAAGTCCCCAAACGATTGTTTCGGGAATGCTTTGCAAGTTATTAGTTATTTCAATGCCGTCATCGTTTTTTACGTATGAGAATAACTCTTCTACCTTTGGGAAAACCACCGATTTAGCTGAAAATCCAGTCTGAATATAATCGGTTGCCACCTGACTGTATGATTGTACGGCTTCGAAAAATACTTTACCACTCTTTTTCAATACCGGAGCTACTACCACTTTTCCCGACTTAATCAGTTGGTCGAAGAATGCTGGTATATTGGTCGATTTTATATTTTTTATTTCCATATTCTTATCCCCTTTAGGGGTTAGGGGTCTATTTTATAAATTGTTCTTTATCTCCCGGTTTGAATGTGTTCAATGCATAACCGCTTTTGCACGAGAAGCCTGTTTTTGCTCCAAATTCAGCTTCAATGTCTTTATTCATTTGGGCAGTAAGCAAGTGAACGGGAATGCCTACAGGACAGATCCGTCCGCATTCGCCACAGTTGATACAACGTCCGGCAAGGTGCATAGCGCGCATGGTGTGCCATTCCAGGTTACCGGTAGTTTCGGACGAAACCTTGATCCATTGCGGTTGGTTGCTTTCCACTGTACACGAAGGGCAATAGCACATAGGACAAACGGCACGACAAGCATAACATTTCACGCAGACCGAAAATTGCTCGCTCCAATATTGCCAACGCTCAGCGCGCGACATGGCATTCAACTGTTCAAGCAGTTTTTTGTCTTCATCGGTATATTCAGGAAAATTGGCTTGAACATAAGCTTCTACTTCGTCCATATTGGCGAAAATAATCACTTCATTTTGAGCATTGACAGTGATAACGGTTTTTTCGATATCTCCCAATTGATTTTCGGAAGTAAGTTGTATTAATGAACGCAGGGTGGCTACATTACCTATGATACCTACTTTTTTAGCTTGTTTTACCTCAATTTTATGAAGATAAACCGCCAGATTCCCTTTGCATTCTGGTGTGTAAATAAGTCGCTCCACTTGCGAGGCAACGGTAATAAAACAAGGCACAGGTTGCTTGTTCAGGGCGTTTTGAAACCCGATCATCAGGCTTATTGTCCCGTTATCGAACAATTCGGCTACTTTATTTTGCAATTGCTTCATCGTGTAATCGGTTGAATGTTTCTAAATCAAGATTTTTAAATTCGGTGAAAGCACCTTTAGCACGTATTTTTTCTGTTGTTTCGTTTACCAGACTGGCCCATTTGGTTCCTTCGGCTGCCGAAACCCACGAAAACGTGATACGGTCGGTGTCGAATCCCATAAAATCAAGCAAGGAACGGAAAACTATCCAGCGGCGACGGGCATGAAAATTACCCGAAGTGTAGTGACAATCGTTAGGGTGGCAACCCGAAACGATAATGCCATCGGCACCGTTCTCAAAGGCTTTCATTAGCAACATAAAGTCAATACGTCCTGTACACGGAAAGCGGATAATGCTCACGTTGGTAGCGTATTTTGTTCGGCTTGTACCGGCAAGGTCGGCACCGGCGTATGTACACCAGTTGCAGACAAAAGCCACTATTTTTGGTTCAAATTGTTCAGACATTAGATTCAATTATAAATTATGAATTAAGTAACGCCATTACCTCCGACAACATTTGGTCGTTGGAGAAGCCTTGTAAGTCGATAGATTTATTGCGACACATAGCCACACACGTTCCACAACCTTGACAAAGTCCGGCATTTACGCGTGCTACAACTTTTAGTACATTGCCTGCGCGGTCTTTGATTTCTTCGGTTTCGATAGCGTGGTATGGACAAACTTCCTGACAAAGCAAACAGCCGGTACAACTCGTATAATTAGGTGGTGCCTGACGGTTTACCACTGCTACAATCGGTTCGCGAGTTAGTTCGCTGCTTGAGAATAAGCCAATAACTTTACTAGCCGAAGCAGAGGCTTGTGAAACCGATTCAGGAATATCCTTTGCACTTTGACAGGCTCCTGCCAACATGATTCCGGCGGTGTTTGTTTCTACCGGTTTAAGTTTTGGATGCGCTTCGGCAAAGAACTTATGTTTGTTGTAGCTGATATGCAGTTTTTGAGCCAATGATTCGGCCTCAATGTTTGCTACAACAGCTGTTGCAAGCACTACCATGTCGGCTTCGATATCCACCGGTTCGCCGTTCATTAATGTATCAACACCTTTTACAATGAGTTTTTCGTTTTTCTCGTAAATGCGCGAAACGCGCCCGCGGATATATTGAACTTCATCTTCTTCGATAGCACGACGAACAAATTCATCATAATCTTTTCCGGCTGCACGAATGTCCATGTAAAATACGTAGGCTTTGCCTTCGTGGTTTTTATGTTTGTACAGCATGGCGTGTTTGGCCGTGTACATACAGCATATTTTGGAACAGTATTCAATTCCTTTGGCTTTATCACGCGATCCGGCACAAGCTACGAATACTATTTTTTCGGGAATTTTTCCATCCGATGGACGGCGGATTTCACCTGCAGTAGGACCGGAAGCCGAAGCCAACCGTTCGAATTGCATTCCATCAATAACGTCTTTGAATTTGCCATAACCGTATTCGGGGAAGAAGTCAGCATGCTTCAAATCAAATCCGGTAGCGGTAACAATAGCACCCACTTTCACGTCAATAAATTCATCCACTGCATCGTAATTGATAGCTCCGGTAGGACATATTTTGGTACAAAGTCCACACTTCCCTTTCAAAAACCACGTGCAGTTTAGGCGGTCAATCACCGGTTTATTTGGAACAGCCTGTGGAAAAGGTGAATAGATAGCGGTGCGAAATCCCATACCTTCGTTGAATTCATCAGGAATCTTCTTGCTAGGGCATTTTTGCCAGCAAGCACCACAACCGGTGCATTTGCTATAATCCACACTTTTAGCTTTCATTTTGATTTTTACATCAAAATTACCCACAAATCCTGAAACACTTTCTACTTCAGCATAAGTATGTAAGGTAATGTTTGGATGTTGTGCCACCTCTACCATTCGTGGCGTAAGGATACATTGAGAGCAATCTAATGTTGGGAATGTCTCGGAAAGTTGCGACATGTGACCACCAATAGATGGTTTTTTCTCCACCATGATAACCTGGTGTCCTGCATTGGCTATGTCCAAAGCTGCTTGAATTCCGGCAATTCCACCGCCAATAACTAAGGCAGTTTTGGTAACCGGAACTTTGATAGGGAAAAGAGCAGTATTTTTCTTTACTTTTTCTACCAGAGTACGAACGATGTCAAGAGCTTTTTGAGTAGTAGTATCCGATTTTGGATGAACCCAAGATACTTGTTCGCGGATATTGGCCATTTCACAGAAATACGGATTGATTCCCGCTTTCTCGGCTGCCTTGCGGAATGTGCCTTCGTGCATGCGTGGTGAGCAGGCTGCTACAACTATTCCCGTAAGTTTATGCTTTTTTATTGCCTCAATAATGAGGGTTTGTCCCGGATCGGAACACATATATTTGTAATCGACACTGAAGGCGACGCCCGAAAGCTTCCCGGCTTTCTCAGCTACTTTGGCAACATCAACAGTTGCCGAAATATTTTCGCCACAATGACAGATAAAAACTCCAATTCTTGCCATATCTTTTAAGCCTCCATTTTTACAATACAGTTAACTACTTTGTTGGTCGATACATAATGCTTGTTGAGTCCAAGTTTATCGGCCGGAATTCCCATGCTGAGTCCGAGTGCCTGTGTGATAAACAACACGGGAATATTGATATCTTTTTTTAATTGTTTTTTTATCTCGGGGCGGCGCATGTCCAGATTCATGTGACACATGGGGCAAGCTACCACGATAGATTCAGCACCTCGGTCGGCTGCAGCTTCCAGAATTTTACCCGAAAGTTTAGCCACAATGTCGGTACGCGAAACGGATAGTCCTGCTCCACAACATTCGGTTTTGAATGCCCAGTCGATAGGTGTTGCTCCGGCTTTTACCATCACTTCATCCATTTCCATAGGGTTTTCAATTTGATCTACTGCTGCAGTTTCTTTGGGGCGTGTGTACAAGCAACCGTAATAACAAGCAGCTTTTTGATTCAGCTTGTTTACAATATGTTTGTCAACCGTTGGGAAAATATATTTTTGAAGAAATTCAAAAACCGTCAGGATTTTTACGTCAGCAGTCAGTTTCAAATCAATGTAACCTTCAATCTTAGTTTTGACCGTTACATTCTCACTAATTTCATGATTTGTACTTGCCAAACGGCTATAACAAGCCGCGCATGGAACCACAATTTCTGCAAATCCTTGAGAACCAGCTAATGCCAATGTACGGGCAGGAAGTGCCAGTGACAAATCGTGATTCAGATTGTGTGCTGCCGAAGCGCCACAGCAACTCCAGTCTTTAATCTCTTCAAGTGTCACGCCGCACTTTTCGGCAACTGCAAAAAGTGAGTCGTTGTATTCCTTACTCGAACCTTCGAGCGAGCAACCGGGATAATATCCTATTTTCATTGTTGATCTCCTTTGTTTTCGCTAATTCTTTTAAATATTTTCGCTATCTCTTTTGTGTTCTGAACCTGGTGAGGGAAAATGGCAAGTTTGCCTTTGCTCATCATGGATGGAACAAGCTGAACATCCTGCAGCATATTTAACGACCGGAGTTTATAATCTATAGTCAAACCTACCTCATGCAACTTTCCGTTTAGTTTTATAGAATCCAGAAATGCCTTGTGGAAACTCAGAATGTCTTTTGCTTTTGGGTTGACTTTGTTCTGACGGATAGATTCCTGACGAAGGTAGTCCATTACTTTCGATAATAATACTTCCTGCGGACAACGGCTGTAGCAAGTATCACAAGCTAGGCAAAGCCAAATGCTGAGCGAACTTAGAACTTTGTTTTCATATCCCGGCATTTCTGCTTGTAAAATACGGAGGATTTGATTGGGCATTATGTCCATCTCCTCGTTAAGCGGGCAACCTGCAGTACATTTTCCGCACTGATAACAATGCGATAATATTACTCCGGTAGCTTCTTCTACATGCGACTTTAAAGTGTCGGCGTGGTGATGAGTTGTTTCGTGCACGATGTAGTCTGTTTTTGTTTATTGTTTATTTGTTTTAGAAAATATTTGGCATGGGAATATCCTTCCGAGTTAAATCGGTTATTTAAGCGTCTAAAAGAAATTGATTTTTCTCAGGAAGAAATTTGATAGTTCTGAGTGGAACACAATCTTCCCATGTGGTGTGTGCTGTTTTTTTCAATTTTATAAGATTTAAGGTGATTTAATTGTTATGTTTAGCAAAATGGAATTATTGAATTCTTCATTCAATTCAAATTTATCCTTTGCAAAAATAGGCAATTAAATTGGTCGACCAACTCGCATTAGCGATTTTATTGTTTAAAAAATATTAAAATTAGCACATTTTGCCAATTATTGTGCAAAATCTACAGTTATTTCTCAATTTATATTCAATTTTTGAACAAAAGACCGTGTGCGAACACGCTACAATAGTAAGGCTTTTATTCAAAAAAAGGTTTTTTGACTCATCCATTTATTTTCAGTATCTTTGCACCGAATCGTATCCCGTCAGGTTTTTTGTTAGAACTTGTGGATAGACAACGGATGCGTTGAAACTTATATATGTCATTTGAAAAATTAGATCTTGTAGAGCCGATCTTAAACGCTCTTAAATCAGAAGGTTATACCACCCCAACACCAATCCAGGCAATTTCAATTCCAATAGTACTTAAAGGTCGTGATTTATTAGGCTGTGCCCAAACTGGAACCGGAAAAACGGCTGCATTTGCTATTCCTATTTTACAACAACTGTATCTTGCGAAAGGTAATGATAAAGGGCCACGTAAAATTAAAGCGTTGATAGTGACCCCAACACGTGAACTTGCCATTCAAATTGGCGAAAGTTTTGCCAGTTATGGTTGCAATACAGGTTTGCGTCACACGGTTATATTTGGTGGTGTTCCGCAAAGTCAACAAGTAAACCCCTTGAAAATGGGAGTGGATATATTGATAGCAACTCCGGGTCGTTTACTCGACTTAATAGATCAGAAATATGTAAAGCTAAACGAGCTTTCTATTTTTGTATTGGATGAAGCTGACCGCATGCTCGATATGGGTTTTATACACGATGTTCGGAAATTAATCAAAATTATTCCGGCTAAGCGTCAATCGTTATTCTTTTCGGCTACTATGCCTGACTCAATTCGCACATTGGCAAGTACAATTCTTACCAATCCGGAAGAAGTGGAAGTTACGCCTGCGTCGACAACTGCCGAAACCATTCAGCAGGAAATGTACTTTGTGGATGCAGAAAACAAGAAAGACTTATTGATACATGTCCTGCAAGACAAATCAATTGCAACTGCTTTAGTTTTTACACGTACTAAACATGGTGCAGATAAAGTACAACGTTTCCTGACCAAAGCGCACATCAAAGCGGAAGCTATACATGGTAATAAATCGCAAAATGCACGTCAGAATGCATTACGCAATTTTAAAGACCGTACCACCCGCGTATTGGTTGCTACCGATATCGCAGCACGTGGTATTGATATTGATGACCTTAATTTGGTTATCAACTACGAAATTCCGAATATTCCCGAAACCTATGTTCACCGCATAGGACGTACGGGTAGGGCAGGGCTGAATGGAAAAGCCGTTTCGTTTTGCGATGCTGAGGAACGTGAATTTTTACGCGATATTCAAAAACTGATTTCTATCCGAATTCCGGTGGTAAATGATCATCCGTTTTTGGCAGTAAATATTCCGGTTGAAGGTGCTCCGAAAAAGAAAAAACCGGCACCACATGCACGTCCGGTAAATCCAAACAAACGTCCTCAGGCAACTAAAAAAGATGTTGTGAGAGAACCAAGGGTAGAGCCGAACGGAAAGATACTTGAGTTTTCACCGCGAAAAACTGAAAACGCACCAAAACGACCGGAAGCTACACCAAGAAAGAAAGAAGCTTCAACGATTGAACCTCCTAAAAAACCACAAAGTGCAATGAGCAGATTTTGGGGTAAAAATAAAACAACCAGATAGTTGTTGAATTATACAAAAAAATCCGGTAGATAATTCATATCTACCGGATTTTTTTGTATAATGATAAATTGAATGGTGCTACTTAGTTATTCGCTCCAGCCATTTTATCATACCTAACATGGTAAACATAGAAATGCAACAAGCTACTACAAAGACAGTCCATGTTAATGAAATTGGAATGCTTTTATAGAAAATCGCTCCAATAAATAATAATTGATTACCAACTGCTGTTGCTCCAAGCCAACAACCTTGCATAATTCCTTGATATTTTGGAGGTGCTACTTTCGATACAAATGAAATTCCTAACGGGCTGATAAATAGTTCTGCAATCGTTAGAATTAAATAAGTTCCAATTAATAAAAATGGAGTTACGCGTTGTGCATCGGGTAATCCCCCCATTGCCGTAATCTCAGTTTTAGTAGGTAAGCCCATTGATCCTAAACTCATGAGTACATATCCTAATGCAGCTATTCCCATCCCAATAGCAATTTTCTTTGGAGTTGAAGGTTCTTTGCCCCGAGAACGTAATGCTCCAAATACAGCCATGATTACAGGAGTTAAGAATACCACAAAAAATGGATTAATAGATTGAAATATCTCTGCCCCTTGAAGTGTTGTGAATCCTAAATCTAATTTCAGCCCGCTCAAGTCAGTATAGTCCTTTGCAAAGAAAGTAAGTGTTAATCCATTCTGATGGAAAGAGAACCAGAAGAAAATTACAACAGCAAATACGGCAAATAATGCATATAATCGCTGTTTGATTTCTGCGGCGTCCATCTCAACAGTAGTTGAAGCTGCTCTATCTGAAGCTGACTTTGGATCAGGAAAATTCTTTTTATTTACGATATATACTACTAACGAAATAAGCATAGCTATAATTGCCACAGCAAATGCATAATGAAATCCTGTTGCAAATAAATTCAAATATTCTTTTGCAAAAGTAGTCATATCAGTACCAGTGTATCCCACTTTTGAAGCTAAATCACTCATCCGAGTGGCAGCTTCAGCGGAAATATTTCCTCCAATTTGTTCGTGACAAAGTGCAGGTAAATCAGAATTATATGCAAAGCCGTGAGAGCTCACCCACCAGTTACGTACTCCTACAGCAGCAAATGGAGCAAAAATAGCACCTACATTAATAAACATGTAAAATAGTGAGAAGCCAGAGTCGCGTTGACTAGAATACTCAGGGGTGTCATACATTTGACCAACCAATGCTTGTAAGTTTCCTTTAAATAGTCCGTTACCAAATGCAATGACGAATAATCCAAAAGAAGTCATTCCAAGCGTTAGTGCAAATGAATTAACAGGAACTGGTGTCGGCGTTGGAATAGCAATTAGAAAATATCCAATGGTCATTAAAATTAGACCAACAAGGATAGTTCCTTTGTAATTGCGATTTTTATCGGCAATAATTCCACCAACAAATGCCAAAATGTAAATAGAAAAATAGAAAACAGAATAAATTATTCCTGCTTTTGTTTCATCGAGTCCAAACTTCGACATAAGAAATAATGATAAAATTGCCATCATTGTATAAAACCCGAAACGCTCGCCCATATTGGCTAATGAGGCAGCTACTAGACCTTTAGGATGCTTTTTAAACATAGATTTATTGAATTAGTTGTTAATTATATTATTTGCTTTATGATGAGCCATCATGGTTTCATGACTACTCCTTTGTTTTTTCGTCCATCTACTTTCATTATCATTGGTTTCTCGAAACGTATATGGCGCACGTATTCCGATTCATACTGAGCGGTTTGTGCATTCAAAAATTCGGTATCGAAACTGCCATCTTGCTGAAATGGATTAATGGTGAAGTACGCCACACCAAACGATGTCAGGTTTTGGAAAAAATGCGTACCCTGACTTGGATCAACTCTGTAATTGGATAAACCACACTCAACGATAAGTCGTGCATTACTGATATTAGACCATTTAACGGGTATACCCAACCATGCATCGGCAGAGCCCCAACGTCCCGGACCAACCAATATGTAATGGCGGTTTTGATTAATCAGTTCACGATTTATCCGCTCAAGTTCTGTTACAATCAGCTGATTTTTTGACGCATTAAATGCTTCCGGTTTTACGTATATAATGTCGTATATATCGTTCGTAATTCCATGACCTAAAGCACTTTTACAGGTAATAATGGCATTCTCCTCGGGTATAGCCCCGATATTTTCATTTACCATTTCTTTGCTGTCAACTATGGGGCGAATCTGCAATAAATAGAAAACATGTTGTTTTAAAGGTGAATAATCGAGATTCACTGCAAACTCAATTTCAATGGGCCGACCCATTTCAACCTGAGCAATACGCAACACTTCCTTCAAGGTTTCGGCTAATGGAAATACATTGTGTTTTAATATATTAGCAAAGGTGATTACTTTTCGTCCACCTTCGTACAAACTATCGTTTATTACCTGATCCTGAGAATTAAAGGTGGAAGCAATGTAACGCAAAGTGCCGTCTTTTTCAGCATCCGAAACTCTTAGTTTGAGCAAATTAAATCCATCGTCAACTTGCGGTATAAACTGCATTTGGCACAAATCCAGTGCGTTGAAATAGGTCTGTGTTTCGCGCAGAGCAAATTCTAATGTACTCGTTTGCAATATATTGTTGGGGTAGGCAGGTGAAAAGCGTAAACTCGTGCCACCATCCATTATGTATTTGCCCAAACCTAAAGCAATATTGGCAATGCCATCTTCAGGTTTCTCAGCTCCGATGGGGTAATAATTGAGCGAACGCGCCACTCCTGAAAACGAAGGATAAAACCGGTTTTCATAGGCATTTCCACAAATTTCCTGTAGCACAATAGCCATTTTTTCCTCATCGATCACGTTTTTTGTGGCAGTCATGTATGCTTTGCTATCGTGATAAAAAACGGATGCGTATACGGCTTTGATGGCTTCAGCAACCATTTCAAGCATTTGTGTTTTGCTTTCGGCATTGTAAGGTACCATGTAGGTCGAGTAGATTCCAGCAAATGGTTGATAGTGTGAATCTTCAAGTAAACTAGATGAGCGAACTGCAATAGGAGAGTCGATAGCCCTCAAAAATGCATGTAAATCGGCTATCAAGCGTTTGGGTATTCGCGCTTTCAGGAAATGTTTTAGAATCTCATCGTCTGATAACTCCGATAATGCTATGGGATATAGTTGATTAAGCTCCATGAATTCCGAAAAATTATCGGTACACAATACCACCGTTTTAGGAATGGTGATTTGCGTATTTTCGAAATTTTCAAAACTTACATTTCGTTTAATCATGGCATCGATAAAGGCCAGTCCACGGCCTTTCCCACCAAGTGACCCTTCGCCAATACGGGCAAAGTTAGAGTACTGATCAAATCGATCGCGTTGGAAAACAGCCACCACACCTCGGTTTTTGACCTTTCGGTAATGAACTATCGCATCGAAAATGATTTGCCGCACTTTTGCTAAATCGCTGGCAGCAAAATTATCAACATTGATGTTTTTCAAAAATTCGGCCAACGGAAACATGGCACGCGAATAGAGCCAGCGAGAAATGTTATTTCTCGAAACATGAAAATACAAGGATTCATCGCTGATTTTGAAAATCGTTTCTTGTAATCCTTTAAGGTTTTTAATGTGGGCTTCTCCTTCGCAGGTCAGAGGATTGATAAATACCAAATCACCAAAACCAAAGTTATCAATAATTTTCTCGCGTAAATCAATAAGTAATGTTTTGGAATTCTTATTTAAAAATGCCGCAGATAAACTGTCGGCATGAGCGTGATTTTCTTCCTCGGCCGATTCAATGATAAGTGGAATGTGTTTGTCTTGCTTACGAATTTCGGTGCATAAATTGATTCCTGCCAATTTATTTTTTATGCCGTTTTGGGGGTAACTCACATCAGTAATCACCCCAAGCATATTGTTTTTGAATTTTTCGTAAATGGCCAAACCTTCCTCATAAGTTCGCGCCAACAGAATTTTGGGACGGCCTCGCATTCGCAGCATTTGCTCGTGTTCGTTCAGTGCTTCGGTCATAAACGAGCGGCTTTGTTTAAACACAAACTTATATAAATGTGGAACAATTGACGAATAAAAATGAATAGCATCTTCTACAAAAAGAATTACCTGAACACCAACCGAATCCACATCTTCTTCAACATTCATTTTATCTTCTATCAGCTTTATAATTGCTAATAGTAAATCTGAGTTTCCTAACCAACTAAATACATAGTCAATGGCACTTAAATCTTCATTGGCAATACGTTTTGATACCGATCGCGAAAATGGAGTTAGTACCACGATGGGAATTTCGGGGAAACGCTGCTTTACACTTTTTGCCCACTGAAATGGATTGATGCTATCTCCACTAGGCATCGAAATAATCAATTCAAAGGTTCTTTCTTTGAGCAAAGCATTGGCTTGCTCTTCGCTAGAAACCAGTGTGAAACGTGGTGGGTAGCGTAGATTGAGCGATGTGTATTCGTTGAAAATAAGCTCGTCAATACGACCGTCTTCTTCCAATACAAAAGCATCGTACTTGCTGGCGTATAGCAATACATTGTATATGCGATGCGTCATCAGGTTTGCAAACGATGTATCCTTGAAATATAGTTTTTTTATGCTTGGAGAATTCATTTCAATTGAATATTGACATTGTTGGAAAGTGATTGAACAAAAGTAATAAAATGATTGAATTTATGAATGAATAATGTATAATTATTTTGAGAGTTATGATTGCATTCAAAATTTGGGATTTATATTTTCTTGTAGAATAATTTGCCGATTCAAAAAATAGAGTTATTTTTGCTGACTGATTAGTCAATTTTAAAAATGGAGAAGACAAAGAAAATATTAGATGCAGCCTTAAAGCTTTTTGTTGAGTATGGATTTCATGGTACGCCAACGAGTAAAATAGCTCAAGAGGCTGGTGTTGCAAATGGAACGTTGTTTAATAAATTCAAAATGAAAGATGATTTGATTGTGGCGTTATTTGTCGACATAGAATTGCGTATGTCCAAATTTGTTGAAGAAAACTCGAAAGAGGCAACCTCACTTAAAGATACTTTCAAAGAACTCTATTTTGCATCGCTTTATTGGATTATCGATAATAAAATAGAATTTCGTTTTGTACAGCAATTTAAGACGTCTCCGTTTCTTTCGCTTATCGCTCCGGAGGAAATAGAAAAAGCTCATAAACCCATTTGCGAACTTCTGCAAAAAGGTATCGAAGCTGGAGTTATTAAGCCCTTACCTGTCGATTATCTGGTAATGCTAATCAGTAGTCTTACCTATGGTCTTAATGATTATCTGATTAAAAATGAATTTTCGAAACCAAGGCAACATGCTATTATCAGCGATACCTTTGATTTGCTTTGGGATATGATAACCTGATTTTTATTTGGGCTGCATTTGGAGTGATTACTCAATCTGTGAAATATAAATATAAAAAAATAATGAAAAAAGTAGCATTAGTAACCGGAGCTTCCTCCGGCATAGGAAAAGAAACTGCAAAACTATTGGTTCAAAATGGATACACGGTTTACGGTGCAGCCCGCAGAGTAGAAAAGATGACTGATATCGAGAAAGATGGAGTCAAGCTTATTGCCATGGATGTAACTGACGAAACGTCGTTGGTAAGTGGAGTGAATGAAATTCTTCAAACCGAAAATCGCATTGATTTGTTAGTAAACAATGCGGGCTATGGTTCGTTTGGCGCATTGGAAGATGTGCCTCTTTCTGAAGCAAAATATCAGTTTGAAGTAAATATCTTTGGCTTAGCCCGATTAATACAGTTGGTTTTGCCAACCATGCGCGCTCAACATTCCGGCCGAATTATAAATATTTCATCCATTGGTGGAAGTTTCGGTGAACCTCATGGAGCATGGTATCACGCCACTAAATATGCTGTTGAGGGTCTGAGCGATAGTTTACGGATGGAATTGAAACAATTCGGAATAGATGTGGTTATTATAAAACCAGGTGCAATAATTACCGAGTGGAGCTCAATTGCCAGCGATAATTTGTTGAAAACATCCGGGAATACCGCCTACAAGACATTGGCACACAAACATGTAAAGATGTTTGAAAAGACGTACAAAATGGGTTCTCAACCAATTGTTGTGGCCAAAACAATAGTGAAAGCAGCCATGGCCGCAAGACCCAAAACTCGTTATGCCACCGGAGGGGGAGCGAAAATTATATTGTTTATGCGAAAAATTCTTTCGGATAGAATGTTTGATAAGATGTTTCTAAGCATGATGAAATAAAATACTTAAAAAAAATATCCAGACTAATGGAGAGGATTCTGAGTAATTAATTGATGAAGAAGGATGTGTAAGCGTAATTTCCCAAAACAACAAGGGCAGTATTCCTGATCAAAGAATACTGCCCTTATTAATATGTTATCTGTCGGAATTAGCTTTGTCGGGCTACTTCGCCGTGATGAATTAAATCCAGTCCTACGGTTTGTTCAACATCAGTTACACGCACCGGAATAAATTTATTGATGGTTCTAAATAATAATACCGTGAAGATAAACGCGTAACTTATTGCAAATAAAATGGCTACACATTCTTTTAGCAATAGCATTCCATCGCCGCCAAAAAATAATCCGTTGGGAATAGCTGCATTGATAGAACTGTTGGCAAAGAATCCCAAACAAATGGTGCCGATTACACCACCCATTCCGTGAACGCCCCACACGTCAAGTGCATCGTCCCAACCTTTGTGCTCTTTGAATTTTACAGCTAAGAAACAACCAATGGCAGCAATTATACCGATGATGGCAGCCGAATAAATGCTTACATATCCGGCAGCAGGAGTAATGGTAGCCAATCCGGCAACCGCACCTGTCATCAATCCGATAAAAGTAGGTTTCTTTTTGCCTGTGTTCCATTCAATCAACAACCAGGTTACAGCTGCAAATGATGCTGCAGTATCAGTATTAAGGAAGGCAGAAACGGTAACCGAATTAACAGCCAATTCGCTTCCAGCGTTAAATCCGTACCATCCAAACCACAATAACGCAGTTCCGATAGCTACCAACGGAATGTTGTTTGGATCCGTTTTTTCCTGACGACGACCTACGAAGTAGACCGAAGCTAAGGCTGCAAATCCAGCTGTAGCGTGTACCGTAATACCACCGGCAAAGTCAAATACACCCCACTCAGCAAGCAATCCACCGCCCCAAACCATGTGAACGAATGGATAATACACAAAAATTTGCCACAATACAAGGAAAACAATGTACGATTTAAACGATACCCGATTAATAAATGCCCCAGTGATAAGTGCCGGAGTGATAATGGCAAACATCATTTGGTAAGCAATGAAAATGTACTCAGGGAAACGCTTGTCGGGTGAGTAAAGCGTTGATGGCGTTATACCGTGATAAAACGCTTTGTCGAAATTTCCGATAATACCAAAAAAATCGGTTCCGGAATGCAAGTTGCCGCTAAAACAAACTGAATAACCGAATGCAAACCAGAGTACAGTGCCTATTCCCATAGAAACAAAGCTCTGCATCATAATACTTAAAATATTCTTTTTACAGCCTAATCCTCCGTAAAAGAAGGCTAATCCGGGCGTCATGAGCATGACAAGACTGGTGGCCAGGATCATAAACGTGGTCAATCCTACATCTAACATAATGGTGTTTTTTAGTTTGACGCAAAAGTACATAAATATGTCTATATTTCCTACCTAAATGTAGGAAATATTGTTTAAGTACTTCTAATTGTCGTAAACTACTGATATTAATTACCAAAATGATATGATTTTTAAAATTTTGAATTTTTTATTTGTGTATAATAATGCATTAGAAGTGAATATTTATTGTTTTTGAAAAAAATACAGCTTCGAATTAATAAAATTCAAAGCCGTATAAACTATGTATACAGTAAATTTAAATAGTCACTTCATTTACCAATACTTTGCCATCTACAAAGTCCTGAATATTCATCAAGGTGGTTTCAGCAATGTTTTCAAGTGCCTCTTTAGTAAAAAAAGCTTGATGCGAAGTAACAATCACATTGTTGAATGAAAGTAAGCGTGCTAAAACATCATCATCCATCACGTTATTTGATCTGTCTTCAAAGAAATAATCACTTTCTTCCTCGTACACATCCAATCCTGCAGCACCAATTTTCTTGCTTTTAAGTCCTTTTATAAGTGCATGCGTGTGAATCAATTTTCCACGTCCGGTATTTATTATCATCACACCATCTTTCATTTTAGCTATTGAATCTGTATCAATAATATATTCCGTATCTTTATTTAATGGACAATGAAGCGAAATAATATCGGAGCGACTGTACAGTTCGTCGAGCGAAACGTATTCAACATTATACTGCTTTGCAAATTCTTTGTCGGGATATAAATCATACGCTACTATTTTCATTCCAATCCCACAAAGGGTCTGGATAAGAATTTTGGCAATTTTACCAGTTCCAATCATTCCGGCCGTTTTCTCATGCATATCAAATCCCAAAAGTCCATTGAGCGAAAAATTTCCTTCGCGGGTTCTGGAATAGGCTTTATGCGTTTTTCGGTTTAAAGTCAGCATCAACGTAAGCGTGTGCTCGGCTACTGCGTAGGGTGAATAGGCGGGAACGCGTACGATTTTTATTCTATTGTGTGCAGCTTTTATATCCACATTGTTGTATCCGGCGCAACGCAGTGCAATTAGTTTTACGCCGTTTTCAATTAAATCATCAATTACATTGGCATCCACTACTGCATTTACAAATATACAAACCACGTCTGCACCTTTGGATAACACTACATTGTCTTTATTTAAATGTCCTTTATAGAAACGAATATCAAAGCCATACTTTTCGTTGGCTTTTTTGAAAGAAGTTTCGTCGTACGGTTTTGAATCGAAAAATGCGACTTTAAGTACCATAGATTCTGTTTTATAGTTTTTGTTTAACTCAGAAACATATTTTTGTAAAGCATTGTTCAATATACAGACTGTATTTATGGCTAAAAAAATGCTAAAACGGCCGTGTTTGACAATTGAATAATTAAATTTCCGAACAAATAGTATTGTCAATCAAAGAATTATTCGTATCTTTGCCCCGCTTTAAGAAAAACTAAGTATTAATTACTAATAAGCTAACAAACAGTATGTTAAATCATTATGAAACCGTTTTCATTCTAACTCCCGTTTTGTCTGATGTACAGGCAAAGGAAGCGGTAGAAAAATTTAAGACCATTTTGACAGAAAATGGCGCGACAATCACGAACGAAGAAAACTGGGGATTGAAGAAATTACAATACCCAATTCAAAAGAAATCGTCAGGTTTTTATTCATTGCTTCAATTTGATGCAGATCCTACAATCATCGCTACATTGGAAACTCAATTCCGTCGTGATGAGCGTGTACTCCGTTTCTTATCGTTCCGTTTGGACAAATATGCGTTCGAGTACGCTGAAAAAAGAAAAAGTATTAAATCTAAAGAAGTAAAGGAGAACTAAACCATGGCAGCAAACAACGGAGATATCAGATACTTAACTCCACCTTCAGTTGATGTAAAAAAGAAAAAATACTGTCGCTTCAAAAAAAGCGGTATTCGTTACATCGATTACAAAGATGCAGAATTTTTGAAAAAATTCTTGAACGAACAAGGAAAAATCCTTCCACGTCGCCTTACAGGTACTTCGTTGAAATTTCAACGTAAAGTAGCTCAAGCAGTGAAAAGAGCACGTCATATTGCGTTGCTTCCTTATGTAACCGACATGATGAAATAATAAACAAGGAGGAAAAAGTATGGAAATTATATTAAAAGAAGATGTAATCAATTTAGGTTACAAAGGCGATATCTTGAAAGTTAAGGACGGTTACGGTCGTAACTTCCTTATCCCAACAAAAAAAGCGATTTTGGCAACAACTTCAGCTAAAAAAATGTTGGCAGAAGACTTGAAACAACGTGCTCACAAAATTGAACGTATCAAAAACGAAAGCTTAGAATTGGCTGCAAAATTGAAAGACGTTACATTGACTGTAGGTGCAAAAACCAGTACAACCGGTAAAATCTTTGGAGCTGTTGGTCCTATCCAATTGGCTGAAGCTTTCGAAAAAGCAGGTTATGCTGTTGATCGTAAAGTAATCGTACTAAAAGATGCCGTTAAAGAAATCGGAACTTACACTGCTACATTAAAATTACACAAAGAAGTAACTATCGATGTTGCTTTCGAAGTAGTAGCTGAATAATATTTCAATTCAAAATCTCAGGAAAGAGCCGATGCACATTTTGTGTATCGGTTCTTTTGTTTTTAGATGAGCTTAGAATCAATAGTATTTCTTTGCTTAGTATTTAAAATACAGTGAGATTGGAATAATAAAAAACAAAAGGCTAAGAACTGAAGATATTCAATTCTTAGCCTTTTGCTATAAGACAAAATTGGCTATCCTTTTTTGGTTGCCAATCTAGTAAATATTTTTTATTTCTCTAGATACACGGTTTGTGTAGGGAAGGCAAATGATAATCCGGCTTCATTGAATGAGCGTAGAATTTCGGTATTCACTTGTGATGGCGTTTCCATTACATCCGCATTCTTACGAATATAATAAATGTAGGTAATAATCAGCGCATAATCGGTGAAGTCGGTAAATGCAACCGTGACCTCTTTATTGTCGACGTTACGAACCTTGTCGGGCATAGTTTTGAGTATTTCCATGGCATCGTTCATTTTCTCGGGCGAGGTGCTATAGGTCAGTCCAAGTTTCATCAATATTCTGCGCTGTGGTTCTTCCGATACGTTTTCGATGGGTGCATCTACCATTTTAAAGTTGGGTATGGTTACCAGCCTTTTATCTAAGGTTCTGATGCGCGTACTTCTGATACCAATATCCTCTACGAACCCTTCAAATTTATCGACTTTGATACGATCACCAATGCGAAATGGACGATCGGTGAAAATAGTAACACCTCCAAAAATATTTTTAATTGTGTCCTGCGCTGCCAATGCAAATGCCAAACCTCCAATACCAAGAGTGCCTAATAATGCCCGCACATCAACGCCTATGTTGTTTAACGCCATTACACCACCTATCGACCAGATAATGGACAAAAAAGTTTTTCGGATGATGGAAATCAGGTGCGAATCTAGTCTTTTGTGCCTGACATCTCCCGTTTTTGAAACCCAATACTCTTCAATTAAAGCATTTAGTAAGCGCGCAACAAACCAGGTTATATTAATGACGATGAGTATCTGGTAGGAAAGGAAGATAAAATGCTCGAATTTAGCATTTAAATCGAGTCTCTTTGCAGCTATCCAAATGGCAAAAAGCATAATCCCGAATAAAACCGGAGCTTCCAGCATTTTAAACAGAATATCATCAAGTCTGTTGTTGGTTTTGGATGTAAGTTTTTGTATTACATGCTTGTTTAGCAGTACAATCACTTTGTTGAGTACAAGAGCACCCACGATAATAAAAAGTGATATTAACCAATCATGAAAGGTATTTCCGTAAAAAAGTTGTTCAGTCATGAAAAACAAATTGAAATTTATTAGTTTGCAAATTTAATTCTCTTTCGGGAGTGTAAAGGCTACTGCATCACTCGGCATGCGCCAGTCGCCTCGTGGAGATAGATTAATGGAGCCAACCTTCGGTCCATCGGGCATGCAGGAACGCTTAAATTGTTGCGCAAAAAAGCGACGAAGAAAAGTCTTCAGCCATTTTTCTATCACCTCATTTGAATATGTATCAGCAAATGCATTTTGAGCTAAAAATTGAATTTTTGCGGGCGTAAAGCCGAAGCGAACAAAATAGTACAGGAAGAAATCGTGTAATTCATAGGGACCAACAATATCTTCGGTTTTTTGTGCGATATCACCATTCTCATCAGCTGGAAGCAATTCGGGACTAACCGGTGTGTTGAGCACATCTTGCAAAATGTCTTTTGAGACAGCGTCGAGTTGGTTTGAAGCCCAATTGACCAAGTAGCGAACCAAGGTCTTAGGAATGCCATTATTTACAGCGTACATTGACATATGATCACCATTGTATGTAGCCCAACCTAGTGCCAATTCCGATAAATCGCCGGTGCCGATTACTAATCCGTTGTGCTTATTGGCAATATCCATCAATATCTGAGTACGTTCACGAGCTTGCGTATTTTCGTAGGTTACATCATGCTGAGTTGGATTATGATTTATATCCGAAAAATGTTGAATACAAGCATCCTTTATTGAAATTTCGAGCATCGTTATGCCGAGCGATTTCATTAGGTTAATAGCGTTATTGTATGTCCGGTCGGTAGTACCAAATCCGGGCATAGTGATACCAATAATACGCTTGCGGTCAAATCCGAGTTTATCAGCCGTTTTTACGCAAACCAATAAAGCCAATGTTGAATCCAGACCACCTGAAATGCCAACGACTACATTTTCTGACAGAGTGTGCAGCCAGCGTTTGGCTAATCCGCCTACTTGAATAGAAAATATCTCTTCGCAACTCTCGTCACGATTGCTTAATGGTGGAACAAATGGGTGCTTCTCAAATGTTCGTTTTAATTCTGTATTAGCTGATTGAACTGCCTTAAATTCTATCGTCCGATATGTTTCGACTGATCTGCCATTGCCAAAATTCGAATTTCGGATTCTGTCGGCTTGCAATCTTTCTATATCAAGGTCGCTTACAATAAGTTGTGGGTCAAATGAAAAGCGCTTTGATGTTGCAATAAGCTTACCATTTTCAGCAATTAGAGCATTTCCTGCAAATACTACATCTGTGGTCGATTCACCGGCTCCGGCTGAAGCATACACATAACCTGCAATGCAGCGCGCCGATTGTTGTTCAATCAGCTGACGGAGGTATTGATGTTTCCCGATAAGTTCGTTGCTAGCTGATAGATTGAAAATAACTTCCGCACCATGAAGTGCCAGATGCGAACTAGGCGGAATGGGCACCCAAAGGTCCTCGCACAATTCAATGCCAAAAGAGAATTCGCCGTTTGAAAAAAGCAAATCTGTTCCAAATGGAATACTTTGGCCCGATAAAGTTACGTTTTGTGTTTGCACATTTGCCCCCGAAGTAAACCAACGTTTTTCGTAAAACTCATTGTTGTTGGGTAGGTTTACCTTGGGCACTATCCCCAAAATACACCCATTCTGCACTACCACAGCCACATTGAATAGTTGATGCTGAACGCGCAAAGGCATACCAACTATGATAACTGCCGAAATAGAAAATGTAAGTTTTTGTAAATCCCGCAGTGCGTTTTCGGCATCCGAAAGTAGCTGATGTTGATAGAATAGGTCGGCACAAGTGTAGCCCGTAATCGACAATTCGGGGAAACATACAACTTGCACTTTTTCAGCTTCAGCGCTAAGAATCAATTCGGCCGTTCGGGCAACATTGAAAGCACAATCGGCAACTCTGAGTTCGGGTATAGCTCCTGCTAGACGTACAAAGCCATTATTCATAATTAGTTACGTAATGTTGGTTACAAGAAAATAAAATCAAAGAAACAACACAAATGAAAATATTGGAGTAATAAGCGTTATTTCGGCTACAACTTCAGTTACTTCATTGATACTCGATGTGTTTGTTATTGTTATACACAATGTTGTGGTATCTCGATTGGAATTTTCACCAATTCGGCCACTTGTCTGCCTAGTTCTAAGCAGGCTTTATAATTATCTTCTTTCAAACCTTGTTTTTCGTCAACAGATAGTTCGGCTTTCGTCCATTTCATGGTTTCCACAAAGCTGTTCAATCGTTTTACAGCAGCACTGGCCCATGTAAATGATCCAAAACAACCAAATATACGGTGTTTTACACCACGAATTTCAATTTTGCGAAGCAATGACTCAACTTCGGGATATAGTTCGTTGCTATAAGTAGGACTCCCAACAATTAAACCTCTGTATTTGAAGATGTCTTGCAAAATAACGGATGGGTCGCTTTTCGATACATTGTGAATGATGATGGTTTTGATACCATTTTGTGCTAATCCTTGAGCTACGGTTTCAGCCATCAATTCAGTGAAACCATACATCGAACCGTACACAATAACAACACCTTCTTCGCTATCGTAACGGCTATATTGATCATATTTATCTACTACCTCACTCACATATTCTTTCCAAATCGGACCGTGTGTACTGCAAATCATTTCGAAGTCCAGTGGTGTGAGTTTTTTCAGTGCTTTTTGTACAGCTGCACCATATTTACCTACAATATTGGCATAATAACGTGTCATTTCATCCCAATATCTATCGATATTCATATCGGTATCCACTACAGCGCCATCTAAGGTTCCAAAACACCCAAATGCATCGCCCGAGAAAAGAACTTTTTCACCATGGTCAAAAGTCATCATTGTTTCCGGCCAGTGAACCATCGGGGTAAGATGAAATTGTAATTTATGTTTGCCTAATGACAATACTTCTTCATCTTTTATTTCCAACATGTTGTTATCCACGCCGTAAAAACCTTCCACCATCGACAATGTTTTGCTATTGCCAACGATTATCATTTCAGGATAATATTTTCTGATTAGTTTTATAGACCCGGAATGATCGGGCTCCATGTGGTTGATAATAAGGTAGTCTAATTTTCTGCCTTTAAGCTGTGATTGAATTTTATCTATAAAAAGATCTCCCATCGCAATATCAACGGTATCGATAAGTGCAGTTTTTTCATCAATTATCATGTACGCATTGTACGAAACCCCGAGTGGGAGAGGAAGCATATTCTCAAATTTGTGTTTTTGACGATCATTAACGCCAACATAAAATATGTCTTTTGCAATTTCTTGATTTTGAAACATGAAGCTATTTATTTGTAAAGATTATACCATGAAAACACCTATACCAATGTGTTTGTTTTTTCTGACTGCAAAGATAAACATTTCTATCTATTCATAAAGCATAAATTCTAATTCATAATTAGCATAATACTGAACTTTTTAGGGATTAAACGACCCTTCGAATGAATCATTGACATTAACTTTCCGCTTCAATAGATTTATTTCTTTTGAAAGTTTTTCTGTACTTTTGCATGAAGATAGATAAATTGAAGTGAAAAAAGTAAGTTCAACTGTTCACACATAACCGTTCACTGATAACTGAAAAAGATGATTGTTTGCATTGCCGAAAAGCCCAGTGTGGCACGCGATATTGCTGAAGTACTTGGGGCTAAGACCCGAAAAGAAGGATATATTGAAGGAAACGGCTACCAGGTAACGTGGACCTTTGGACACCTGTGTGGTTTGCTCGAACCGCACGAATATGCTCCGGAATGGAAGGCCTGGGCGCTGAGCCATTTACCTATGATTCCACAGCGATTTGGGATAAAGGTAATGAACGATAGTGGCATCCAGAAGCAATTCAAAGTTATTGAAACGCTGATGGCCAATGCTGATGAAGTGGTGAACTGCGGTGATGCCGGGCAAGAAGGGGAGCTTATTCAACGATGGGTAATGCAAAAAGCTATGTGCAAATGCCCGGTGAAACGGTTGTGGATTTCGTCACTAACCGAAGAAGCTATCCGAGAAGGATTTGCGAAACTCAAAGATCAAAGCGCTTTCCAGACGCTTTACGAAGCCGGACTTTCACGCGCAATTGGCGACTGGCTGTTAGGAATGAACGCAACTCGTCTTTATACCCTTAAATACGGAAAGAACCGCCAGGTGCTTTCCATAGGTCGCGTGCAAACGCCTACGCTGGCATTGATTGTTAATAGACAACTGGAAATTGAAAATTTCAAGCCCGAAGCCTATTGGGAGCTGAAGACGGTGTATCGTGATACCGTTTTTTCTGCGTCGAGTGGTCGTTTTTCGAGCGTTGAAGAGGGTACTAACTTCCTTGATACTGTTCGCACTGCCGATTTCTTTGTGACTGATATTATTCTTAAAAAAGGAACCGAATCCGCTCCGCGCTTGTTCGATTTAACCTCATTGCAGGTAGAATGCAACAAAAAATTCGGTTACTCGGCCGACGAAACCCTGAAGATTATTCAAAACCTTTACGAAAAGAAAGTGACTACTTATCCACGCGTGGATACCACTTATTTGACAGATGATATTTACCCCAAAGTGCCTGAAATACTGAAAGGAATTAAAGACTACGAATTGCTTACAAAACCTCTATTGGCAGGAAAATTACCTAAATCGAAAAAGGTTTTTGATAATAAAAAAGTAACCGATCACCATGCCATTATTCCTACCGGTATACATCCCACAGCGCTTACTGATACTGAACGGGCCGTTTTTGATTTAGTTGCACGACGCTTTATTGCCAATTTTTATCCTGAATGTAAAATAGCCACTACCACTGTTTTGGGTGAAGTGGAAAAGGTTGAGTTTAAAGTAAACGGAAAGCAAATTCTGGATATGGGTTGGCGGGTGGTTTTTGCTAAAGCTAGTACCGATGACAAAGACGGAGAAGAAGATGATGAACGCACATTACCTCTTTTTGAAAAGGGCGAAAACGGTCCGCATGAGCCTACATTAGCTGAAAAATGGACCTCACCACCAAAACCTCATACGGAGGCTACTTTGCTGCGAGCTATGGAAACTGCCGGAAAATTAGTTGATAATGACGAATTGCGTGATGCGTTGAAAGAAAATGGTATTGGGCGGCCATCAACTCGTGCTGCCATTATCGAGACTTTGTTTAAACGGGAATACATCCGCAAAGAGCGAAAAAATCTCATAGCTACAAACACTGGCGTTGAACTGATTCAGATTATTCAGGAGGATTTACTGAAATCGGCAGAGCTAACCGGACTTTGGGAAAAGAAGCTTCGTCAGGTGGAACGTGGAGAGTACGCTGCAAAGGACTTTTTGGACGAATTGAAAGCAATGGTTACCCAAATTGTATTCAACGTAAAAAGTGACAACCGAAGGGTAGGAGACAAGCCTGTAGTTATCAATAATACCGATTCACTTGTCGGTAACGTTTGTCCGCTTTGTGGCAAAGGAACGCTTATAAAAGGTAAAACAGCCTATGGTTGCAGCGAATGGAAAAGCGGTTGTACGTATCGATTAAATTTCTGAATTTCAATAATATAAAAAAAATCCGCATTAAAAGCCAAATCTTTAATGCGGAATTTTTAGTTTTACAAATTTTATCAATAAAGCGTCACCTTGATAGCTCTATTTGCTGCTTTAAGAATGTAGGTTTGACCTCGGGGTAAATCCGATATTTCAATAATGTTTGAGCTTGGAACAATAACACGCATGCATTTACCGCTTAAAGTGTAAACATATAAAGTGTTATCTAAATCAGGAAAATATACTTTTATATTCCCAACCACATCTACAAGTGCTAAAAGTTTCTTTTCCAACGGATATTTTAGTGTGTAGGTGGAAATAGCATTTGAAAAATCAGTAATGTTTTCGTAGCTCAATGCTGTGTTTTTATCGCTGGCTCTCACTTTTACGATGTATTCCGACAATGGTGCCAAATTTACAATGGTGTCCGAGTTTGTGGTCAGCCACTTTTCACGTTCAATATAGGAAATCTTTTTTGCAAAATTAACCGTCACATCATCAAATGTTACAGAACCCGATCCTTTGATGTAGGTAAATCTGAACTGTGTGTAATTGTCCGTTTCCAGAAAAGAATAGGTTTTGCTTTTTTCGGACAATGCAGTGGTAACAGGAATACTGTCAATTTTGAACCAACCACCTTGTTCTTTTTGACCTTCAATTACAAAACCACCACTTGTACCTCCCATCGAACGGAGATAAAAACTAAGTTTTACGACAGGTGTCATGTATTTTTCTGTTATAACTTTCTCTCCATTATTTGCAAACTGTAATGAAGGAACTGCTATACCACTATAGATAGTCGAATTAGAAACATTTACAGATGTAATTGTCCAGTTTGTAGGAGCTGTTATCCCTTTGTCAAACCCTTCGGTTAATAATGATTCTCCATCGGTAAGGTTGTAGACAGTTAGGTAATAACCGGATGCATCAAATACATTGTTCCAATTAGCAATAAAACCGGAAAATGTAACATCGGTAGACTGAATTGCAATTGGCGACACAACATATACTTTCCTGCTCGATTGTCCGGAAAGAAGTGCATCTGCATAGTCACTTAGTCCTGATTTTAACACCAATTTATCATCGTGTGTAGATGTGTATGATGGCTGTGTTGGATTATATCTGATTTGAATATTGGTATTTTTTACAATCGAATCAGTACCAGGAATTAATGTAATTGTTTTTCCCCAGGCTGCTTCAGGATCGGTTTCTTTTTTCATTTCAAAATGAGTTCCAACACTAAATGAAATATCAATATTTCCTTTCAAATTACTGCCACTGGTTGTTACCGTCTGAACCTGTGAAGGTGTACCCTGAACAGTAGTAAAGCTATGTAAACTTTCTTTCAAAACAATATTTGTAGCAAACTGAAATTGAATAATTCCATTTGTTTCAGAAATATTTGTCAAAGGCTTGTGAATATCTGTATTATCGCGAAGTAAAGGGGTATAGGATTTTACATTTTGAGTTCCCGGGAATGGATCACCAGAAAGTGTAACATCATCGGCTTTTCCATCGGCTTCAATAATATCATATCCCATTGCTAATGCATTATTGTTGGGTCCATTATCAGCCCAATCAGCTGCATTATAGTAAATATGTGATATTAACATCCCATGTCCAGGTAAGTATCTATCCCAACCAATATTTTGTCTGTTTTCGAGTGTAAAAAACTCAACGGGTGTTGGGTTGAAACCAATAAGATTGTGGTTACCATATTGTGTAAAAATATCTGCTTTGTTTGAAGTTGCTAGATTATCGAGTGTATATTCTCCAGATGTTTTTATTTCGGTTGGAACAAGCCAATTTAAATAGAAACGGTCGAAAGCAGAGTACGATGGTGGTGTTTTTCCCAAGTTTAAATATGCTCCATTATCCATAATATTCCAATATGACAATGTTTGATGTGTGGCATCATTTGTTGCATAATAATCAGGGAGTCCTAGCACATGTCCAAATTCATGACAGAATGTCCCGACTCCACATATATTTGACCCTGATTTTCCGCGAAGCTCAGATGTGCATGCATAATCATAGACAGAAACGCCATTGAACTTTGTATTATAATTTGCTAATGACCAACGATGTGGCCACACAGTATTGGCCGGAGCACCTTCAGCTTCGTTGTATCCAGCGTAATAGATAAATACATTATCTACAATTCCATCTTTGTCAGTATCGTAATCTGAAAAATTCACACCATTTTCTGATGCTAATTTACAGGCATCAATAACCATTTGTCGAGGATCTTTATCAAGACCCGATGCATCATTTTCACCGTAATAGGCCATCGCTTGTGGTAGTTTGTATGGGCCTACAACATCAAACTGTGGGTCAAATACACCCATTGAGTTATCTCTGAAATAATCACGCGCTGATCCGGTACCTCCATTGCCACTATATCCGGTCTCCGTCAATAAATTTGAAAAGGCTGTTTTCGGAGCAGGAACAACAAAAATTAAATCATTGAAATTAACAAGTATGACGAGTGATTTAGGTGCTCCTCTTAACGGATAACTTTTTTTGGCCGAAGATGTTACTGCAGAGTTAGCAACACGCTTAACTCTACTGGCCATGTTTTGCTTTGTGTAACTAATATTTTTACTCAATCCCTGAACGAAAAATTTTTCGGTGAGGTTGCGTTTTTCAGCATTGTTTGCCTTAACTTTAGAACTATATAATTTACCTTTCATATCAGCCTGAGCATAAGTCAAAATCCCCGTATCGTCAGGAATGAGAGTGTAACCATCCAGGGTTGTTTTGTAGTTGAAGAACTCATCACCGCGCAATCGGATCGTAATTTCAGTTCCATCAGCTTGCTGAATAGTTATCGGATTTGGAGTAGCCGGTACAGCATATAATTTGGATAGTGATAGTATTGTAACCGAAATAACAAGTAGACGGTGTAATGATTTCTTCATACTTCAAGTGCTTTAGCTAGCAAAGATAATAAAAAAGGGAATGTCAGGGCCGTTTAACACTAATTAAGCAGTTAAATTAGATTTTATTTAGTGAGAAATAAGAATTGCTAATGTTATGAACATTCAACTTACTAGATAGTTCTAAATGAATGTCAGATTTAGCACTTAATGAATACTGTATTTGGTTAATTCTGCTATTTCATAAATACAAAATAAACAGCCAGTATTAAACATATACAAGCTGCTAAATGATTCCAGTGCAAACCACCAGTGTTGAATGCTACAGTGGAGAATACAACAAAAACAATCAGCGTAATAACTTCTTGAATAACTTTCAATTGCATCAGTGTAAAGGTACCACCATTGCCAATAAACCCTATTCTATTGGCCGGAACCTGAAATGAATATTCTACAAGTGCTATTATCCACGAAAATAATACAACTCCATACAATGGCCAATTGGTAATTGATCCGGTCTGTTGTAACTTCAGGTGCCCATACCACGCGAAAGTCATAAAAATATTTGAAACTATTAAAAGTAGGATTGTATATAAAGCATTCATAACTTGATGTTTGTAAGGTAATGTATTGACGAGGATATTTCACCTGCCAGTATTTGGTATGAAGTGTATTTTACTCATCAACATGTTTCGTAAATCTTCGGTCTATTTTTTTTGGTAGATATTCTTTTTTGATATTCTCCATCGCTCCCCAAATGCTTTGACGAACATCGGGATTCCATTTTTCCAGTTCAGTGAGCAGATTTTTGGCATCGCGTCGGGATGAGTCTTTTTCGTGCGGACAGTTTTTCACTTGTTTGTGGTAAGCTCTGATTTGCTCCATCTCTTTCATCTCTTTTTCAGTAACTAAAGCTAATGGACGAATTATAGTCATATCAAATTTATCCATCTTTAGTTTGGGAGGCATAGTACCGAATGAACCCTGGTATACTAAGTTTAAAAGCAAAGTTTCTGCAATGTCATCGAGATGATGTCCCAATGCTATTTTGTTGCAATTAAGTGTTTTTGCTATTTCGAATAATGCTTTCCGTCTGTGCCATGAGCACAGAAAACAAGTGGATTTGCGTGTGTCGGTAGTATCGTCAAATCTGGTAGTGTGGTGTATAAATGGAATTCCAAATTGCGCCGCATAATTTTTTAAATATTCTAAGTCCGATTGATACGAAATGTTTTCAACGGAAATATGAACAGCGGTAAGCTTAAAGCGAGGTACAAAGATTTTCATACGTTCGCCCAACAGCTCAACCAAGGCCAAAGAATCTTTCCCACCCGAAAGTCCGATGAGAATATGATCGTCGTTGTCTATTAATTGGTAGTCATTTATTGCCTTTTTTACTTTCGATTGTATCTTTTGGAGCATTTTTTTATCTGTTTTGCCTAATTCTTCTATCATATTTGTCATTTTTGAGCTGCAAAATTACTACAAACACCCGAATTTACGCCGATAACGGCAAATTTATTTGTTTTCGATAAAAAAATATCTTTTCTAAGATTCTGTTTTTATTATTGTTAGCATTGTGAGGGTCTGAAATGAACAGAAAAACCTGCATTTTTTTTACTCAGGTATTTGCGAATTATCAAAAAGAAACTATCTTTGCACTGCAATTGCGGATAGCTCTTCTCGTAGAGCTCAAGTTGGTAAAATATATTGCGAAAGTAGCTCAGTTGGTAGAGCACGACCTTGCCAAGGTCGGGGTCGCGGGTTCGAGTCCCGTCTTTCGCTCACAAAAAAAAGTCTAAGCGAAACGAGTGAGTTTCGCTTTTTTTCTCTTTACGATAAAGTATGCCCAAATGGTGGAATTGGTAGACACGTTAGTTTCAGGGACTAGTGGTCGAAAGGCTGTGCAGGTTCGAGTCCTGTTTTGGGCACCAACAGATTTTCCTCGTTTTTTGAATTATGCGCTGATGGTGAAATTGGTAGACATGCTACTTTGAGGGGGTAGTGCCGGTTACGGTGTGTGAGTTCGAATCTCATTCAGCGCACCAACGAAAAAAGAGTTTCTTCCGAAAGGGAGAAACTCTTTTTTTATTGGTAGCTGTTTATTATTTCAAGTTCACTTCAGTCCTAGTTTATTGTATCCTTCAAATACTTTGCTTGTTTCAAAGTAATAAGTTTTATTACCTTCGTCAGTATTTACTTCCAGTTTATCGTAAAGCCCTTTTTTGTTGTAAATACATTGCTTTAAAAGTTTTGCATCCATCATATTAAGCATAAAATATTCTTCTTCAATTTGAATAACTTGCCAAGCGGCTTCACAAGTTTTTCCATTTCCATTATCTGTTATTGAGTGTAGAAGTCCAAACTGAATAGTTTTATATTTCTTTGCATTTATACTATCGCCAATGATTCTATAAGTCTGTCTTAATATTTTATGCGCTATCAAACTGGTGTAATCAATACTTAGCATCTCTTTTGTAACCTTGATAATTCTTTGATAATCTGACTTGTTCATCTGAGCATACATATCCCTTTTTAGACTATCAAGGATTGATGATTGCTCGTGTGCAAGTATAAATTGTTTACTTTCAATAAAACTAAATCTAAAGGCTTTAAAGTCAATATTTGTTACGCCAGATTCAAGTTTTTGAACATATTCAGAGTATTTGTCATTAAAATTTGGTACTATAACCTCTTGTCCAAAAGAATATATTGAACTAAAAAGTATAATGGTGACAACTGAAAATGTTTTTCTCATGATATCTGTTGTTTTATTCAAATATGACTTAAACAAATCTCCCCGCAAATTGAACAGCGGGGAGGTTTAGTTTTGTTATTTTGCCACTGCTTCGGTGCTTATTTTTTCAACCAGCCCTTTGCGCTTGGCAATGATATTACTATATTCGTCTATCAACGCATTCAATTCGCTGGTTATTACGGTGTAGTTAGTTTCACCCTCAACCAGTATTAACGCGTTTATTTGTGTAATTATGTTGTTATATGCAACATCTACATTGGCACGTTCTTGTTTCATTTTTAGCTGAGTACGTGTGCCTGCTTCCGTTGCGCGATTTTCCTTGAGAGCATCGAAAGCATCATTATTGGTTTTCAATACCATAACCCATTCGGTTAAGCCAACCATATCCACATCGGCAGCATATTTGCCCGATAAGTCATTTACAAAACTATTCATGTCGGCTGTTTTACCATCGCGGGGTTCGTTGGCCAGATCGCCGTAGTAATCAAAAACTACCTGTAAACGGGTAGCTACTTCACGAACCTCTGCACGAAAATGTTTGTGGGCTGATTCTAAGATGTTACATATTCCTCTGAAGGTATCGTTGCGTAGGTCGTCGGCATCTTCAATCTGTTGAGCAAAATCGCTTTTGCGAATAACATCAAAGGCTTCAATTTCTTTGATATACAAAAGTATGTAAACATTGAAAAGTGCATCAATTCTCAGAAACATAGCCGATAGGCGTTCTATCAAACTTTTGAAGCGGGTTTGAAACTGAACATGTTCGTTGTTACGGAGATGAGATAAGTGAAAGTTTTTAATTTTCATAACAGTAATCTTTTTAGGGTTTTGTGAATTAAAATTTATTTTTTGACAGAATGTCTATTTTTCATTTTTTCTTTTCGCGAGTTTGCGAAACCTTCGTTTCAGCTCAGCGAGTGTTTCGCATGCTTGCGAAACACTTATCTAACTCCGGCAATACTTTCGCAACTCTGCGAAAACTCCGTTTTGACTCCGGTGGAGCTTTCGCAGAGTTGCGAAAGCTCCGCTCCACTTCAGCGACACTTTCGCAACTTTGCGAATAATAAAAAACGGGAATAGCCCGATATAGACTGTTAGGGCGGAATGATTCGTTGTCATAACTAGCTAACAGGATGGTTGCTTAACTTTTCAGACTGTAAATATACAAACAGTTTTTTAACTGGCAAGCGTTTACATAAAATAATTTTTAAAAAAACTAAAAAAAGTACAACCTGACAGGTATCTGCCAGGTTATACTTCTAATATCTTTGATTTATTGATGAATAATGAAAGTGAACGGGGTTGGGAAGTTGGTGCGAGAAACCCGCTTATTGGCAACACTTCTCGAAACTACATTTTTCATTTGCTGTTTCAAATTCGATGGTGACATGTTCAATGCCTTCTTCGTGAAGCGTGTCTCTGATTTCTTCTTTTAGTTGAGCCAGTTTTTCCATCGTTAATGCATTGCTGAGTACCACATGCACCGTTAGTACATTGTATGTTCCGTCCACTGTCCAAACATGCAAATCGTGCACATCTTCTACGCCTTCAAATTTTTGAATACGAGTCGCGATTTCAGTCATGTCTACTTCTTCGGGTATACCCTGAAGTATAATATGCAGGGTTTGTCGTAGGTTTTTATAAACGTTAGACAATACAAAAATGGCAATGGCAATGGACATTATCGGATCTATGATCGGCAAATCGAAGAAATACATTATTACCGAACCTATCAGAATAGCAGTCCAACCGAGCACATCTTCGAGCATATGGAGCGATACTACTTTCTCGTTTATAGAGTTACCTTTGTTCAACCGAAAAACAGCTGCACCATTTGCCAATATTCCAACTATTGCCAAAAGAAACATACCTCCGGCATGTGCGGCTTGCGGGTGAAAAATACGTGGAATGGCGGCTGAGAGCACAAAAATACTTCCCACAATCAAGACAATGGAATTGATAACGGCACCTAGCAGCGAAAAACGCTTGTAACCATAGGAAAAGGATTTGTCGCTGCCCCGCTTGGCCATTTTCTGGAAATACCATGCCAGTCCAAGCGAAAGCGAATCGCCTAAATCGTGTACTGCATCCGACAGGATAGCTATACTATTGGTAAGAAAACCACCCACAATCTCAATTAATGTGAACGCTACATTAATAAAGAATGCTAGTTTGATATTTTTCAGATCGGTATGATCGTGATGATTATGATCGTGTGGCATATTTAGGTTTTAGAAAGTCTAACAAATTTGATTTAGAACAGTTCGTTTTTATTGAGATAATTAATGATCACTATTTAAACCATTCACGCACATTTATATCATAGCCGGCACCCTGCATATAATTGTAAGTTGCCAGATTCAGACCTTTACCGTAATATTCCAAATCAATCTCGTTAGGTGTGCTGAACGGAATTTCGTTATTGGCAAATGTGCCCGCTGGAATATCAATTCGTTTAGCTCCTACACTTTCGGGGCATTGTCCCGAAGGACTATGAATAGTCATAGCGTATCTGTGCCAGAAAGCCGATTGAATATAGCCTTCTTTGAATAATCCCCTTACTATTTCGAGTGAGTCGACGGTTTCTCGGGCTGTTTCGGTAGGGAAGCCGTACATCAGATAGGCATGGGTCATAATGCCTGCTTCGGCAAAGTTTTTCATGCTTTCGCGAGCAGTTTCTATGGTTATACCTTTGTTTATAAGCTTCAGAATACGTGGCGAAGCTACTTCCAATCCACCCGAAATAGCTATGCAGCCCGACTGTGCCATCAAGTAACAAAGTTCCGGCGTAAATGATTTTTCGAACCGTACATTCGTCCAGTAACTCACCGTCAGTTTACGACGAATAATTTCTTCGGATAATTTTCGGAGCAGGGTGGGAGGAGCCGCTTCGTCTACAAAATGAAATCCCGACTGTCCTGTTTGCTGCATGATCGTTTCCATGCGATCTACGATTAGTTGGATAGGTGCCGATTCATAGCGATTTATATAATCCAGACCGCCATCGCAAAATGCACATTTCCCCCAATAGCAGCCGTGCGCCAGCATCATCTTATTCCATCGCCCGTTGCTCCACAGCGCGTGCATAGGGTTGGTGAGTTCAATCATGTTGATGTAATTGTTCTGTACCAATTCATCGTAATCGGGTGCCCCGATTTCAGCAAACTTCACGTTCTCTTTACTTTCGAAATTTACGCGCACAATCTCACCCGTTTCGGAGCGATAAAGGGTGCGGATGAGCTCGCCGCCGGTGAGGAGTCGCAATAAGGGCAATTCTCCATCATCAAAGGTAAGATAATCAACGTAATCAAAAATCGTTGAGTCGGAGATGCTTCGTAACTCGGTGTTTACATATCCTCCACCCAGTACTATTTTTATGTTGGGGTGATATTGTTTCAACCATTGCGCGCAGCGAAGTGCACTGTATAAATTACCCGGAAATGGAATCGTAAATCCCACCATATCGGGTTTACTGTCAGCCATTTTTTTTGAGAAAAGATCCAGCATTAGCTCGTCAATAAGCGAGAGTGGTTTGTTCAACTCTTGTTGAAGCGGTTCAAATTCAGGCAACCGCAGGCAAAGCGATTCGGCATATCGTATCAGTTCAAAACGAGAATCAATGGTTTGGTTGATAAAATCGCACAAGTCTTTCAAAAACAGGGTACAGAGGTGGGTGGCACGATCGTGGTTGCCTATCATTCCGAATCCCCATTCCAAATCATCATCATTGGGCAAACGTTTACTTTGCGGCCAAAATTCCAAAGAACAGAATCGCTGCGCAAGACTATTGTCTTTCCCTCCCAAAAAACGCATTACCGGTTCTATCGTTTTAGCATAGAAATCAGCATTTTGAAGGAGTATTCTGTTGGGTTTTGAGAGTTTTGACTGTGTAGAAACAAGTTCGAAAATTTCCTCTAGCTTTTGGCGGGTAAACAACGCATTAATCAGCTCGATACTCAGGTCCATTTGTTCGGCAACAAGCCCCTGAGAGCGTAAAAAACCTACCAAATGGCATGTGGCAGGGTAGGGTGTATTTAGTTGTGTGAGTGGGGGAGTGACCAGAAGAATTTTCATGCAGCTTATTTTTCTGCAAACTTACGAATATTTCTTTTAAAACCACGATAGGCACTATAGATAGTAAACCTATTGTGCCTATAAAGATACATAATGCTTATTTTAATATTAACTCCCCAAAGAATTCGGGACAATGAAAATTTGGTTTTTCAGTCTTGATAGGACTCCAGCTAACGTAATGAGGCGAGTCGGTACCATCGGCACATTTATAAAAATTACCCATCATTTTTTCCGGTAAATTATTGGGATCAATACCCATCAACGTGAATGGTATTTTTACTGTTAGTTCCCATTCAAACATACCTTCCATTTCGTTAAAAGCGCGACGCCCAATTGATGGGTAGCGTTTGATTTGAGCTAATTCGTCCAATGTATAGCGTACCACACCTTCGGTTTTACTTTTACGCTTAGAGGCGTTGCAGGTTCCGATACAATTGAATTCGAAATTCATATAGTTGTCACTATCCGGCAACTTGCAAAAAAACTCAACACAGCTGTCCTCATTTACCGGCTCCAGATCATTGGAATAAATGGCTCGAAGCATACTTCCTCTCACAGAGTATTTGATAAATATGCTGTCATTCGAACGGGCAATATTAAATAAAGTAATTGGCCTATATGGATAAGTCTCTTTCCAGTTCAAATTTTCAACCAAATCGCGATGTCCAAAACCATCCATTAACTCGGATGCAACTTCTAATTCTATATCATTCAGGACATCATTATATAAAATTTTAATCTGTTTCATGTTTTTATGTAGAGTTGTAATTTACTGCAATATTAGTCAATAATTTGATAAAATGAAATAGATGTGTGGAAATAAGTCAATAAATGTTACTGGTTCTTTAAATGACAATTTTGATGGTATAACATTCTCAATCTTAAAATAGTTTAGTGCAGGCAAATAAAAAAGGGCAAATCAATATAATAATTGATTTGTCCTTTAAATGGTGGAAACTTAGATTACTTTAGTTATTTGCTTCTTTTTCAGCTTGATTGTACTCTGAAGTTATGCTGTCAACTACCTCTTTTACCGAAGATATTTTAGTGGCACGGTAGGCATTACTACCTGCAAAGGCATACCCTTTGTCCATTTTTCCTTGATAAGCGTTATATAGCGTAACAATAATACAATAAGGCACTTTTTTGTAGTCGCAAGTATGCAAACAGTTGTAAGGACATGACTTCGGAGCAGTAAGACCTTGTTTTACTTTTTCCAAAAATTCGCCTTTCAACGCACGACCTGGCATACCAACCGGACTTTGAATGATTTCGACATCATTCTCATTTGCATTAATATACGTTTCCTTGAATTTGATATCAGCATCACATTCATCTGTAGGAACAAACCGACTCGACATTTGTACACCTTTAGCACCTAACTGCATAATGTTGTATACATCTTCGCCTGTATAAATACCACCGGCGGCAATTACAGGAATTTCTTGATTGTATTTCTCCTCAAAAATAGCGACTTCTTTTACGACTTCAGGAATCAATTTTTGAATGGAAAAGTTTTCATCTTCAATTTGATTTGTTTTGAATCCTAAGTGACCACCGGCTTTAGGACCTTCAACCACTACTAAATCTGGTAAATAATTGTAAAGTGTTTTCCACTTTTCACAAATTATTCTTGCAGCTCTGGCCGACGAAACAATAGGAACTAGCTTTGTAGTACAATCAGGCGTAATGTATTTTGGCAAATCCATTGGAAGTCCGGCACCAGCAAAGATTACATCCACTTTTTCAGCAATTGAAGTTTTAACCATATCGCCAAAATTGGTCAACGCCATCATAATGTTGACACCAATTAGTCCATTCGATTTTTCTCTTGCCTTTTTAATTTCCTCTCTCAACCCAATAATACATGCTTCCATATAGTCTTTGGCTGTGTTACGATATATCAAGCCAAGACCTGCACAAGAAATAACGCCTATACCACCCTCATTTGCAACAGCAGACGCTAAACTAGACATGGAAATTCCAACACCCATTCCACCTTGTATAATAGGGATACGAGCTGTAAGATTTCCGATTTTTAAATTATTCATATTGCACATTTAAACGATTATTGTGCAAAAGTACTCAATTTTGTCAAATAATAAGCCGATTTATTATTGGTTAAAATACTTTTAACGGTAATTGTGATTAATACAAATAGTTTATTTTTATTATACGCTCATATAGTCTCCGCTTATTTCAATTTAACACTCTGTTTATTAAACGTTTAAGTCGTTTCAGTTTGACTGTTATATTTTGAAACACACCCGACTAAAATTCTTGGAATTTCTTCAATAATTGCTACCTTTGACATCGAAAATACGAATTTGAATAGAAATATTATACACCAATGACTTATACAGCTATCGATTTTGAGACTGCACACGCCAATTATCCCTGTGAGATTGGATTAACCCGTGTCGAAGATGGAATAATTCTCGAATCTAAATCGTGGTTAATCAAACCATCATGCTTTCCATACATGAATCCATGGAACGAAAGAGTTCACGGAATATCTGCATCAAAGGTAGCCAATGCTGCCACTTTCGAGGAACTTTGGAGTGAGTTAAAACCATGGATTGACGATAAAACATTGGTGGCTCATAACGCTGCATTCGATATGCGTGTATTGCGTGCTGCATTAGCACATTATGATTTGGCTATTCCGTATACCGATTATTTTTGCAGTGTAAGTTTGTCGCGCAAGACATGGAAACACTTGTCAAGTCATTCGCTGGGTGTGGTATGCGACTATCACCAGATCAGGTTCAATCATCACCGTGCAGGCGATGATGCTCATGCATGTGCACTTATTGCACTAAAAGCTTTCGAAACCGTGAGTGCTACGAGTGTTGAAGATGGGCTTTCTAAATTGGGAGTGAGTCTGAAACGTCTTTAAAAGCATAAAAAAACCTCTCCGAGCTTCACAGCAAGGAGAGGTTATCATTTGTAGATAACGTTCTTATTTACACACATTAAAAGTGTTTGCTACAAAACAAACACAGTTTTCATTTAAAATACGTTGATATCGTAATTAGGTTCGTCAACTGTTTCAGAAACTAATTCGGTATAAAGCACTTTTCCATTCTCATCAACTGCTACGACTGAGCGAGCCATCAACCCATTAAGCGGACCATCTGCAAACAATACACCATAATCCGTAGCAAATGAATTGTAACGGAAGTCTGAAGCTGTAATTACATTGTCCAATCCTTCAGCACCGCAAAAACGGCTTTGTGCAAAAGGTAAATCTTTTGAAACGCAGATAACAACTACATTTTCTTTTTCGGAAACCCATTTGTTGAATTTACGAACCGAGGCAGCACATGTACCTGTGTCTAAACTCGGAAAGATGTTAAGTAGCACGCGTTTTCCTTTGTAATCGCTTAAATGAATTTCATTCAAACCACCACCTACTAATGTGAAATCGGGTGCTTGAGCTCCTACTACCGGTAATTGACCGCTTGTCTGTACGTCGGTTCCTTTAAATTTTACTGTTGCCATCTAATTTTATAATTAAGTTTAAAAATAATTTCGTTTGTAGTCTAATAACAGCCTTAGCTGGAATTTTGTTTATATTTGCAGAACTTTTTTTTGAAAAATAAATTATGAGCCAACTTAGAACTGCATATTTTCTACTACTTGTAGTCACTCTCGGACTTGCTTCGTGTAAAAATTCATCTGAACATCGTGTTGGTAGCGAGTTTACCGTGTATGTACAACGGTTCCAGGATGAAGCCACAAAACATGGAAAAAATTTAGATATCGTTAATGGAGGTTTAATCGTTGAATTCGCCGATTTGAAGGATGGTGTGGCGGGTTTATGTCATTATGAAAAACCTATTCGGATAGAAATCGATAGAACCTATTGGGATGCGATAAACAAATATGCCGATGCCGATTTGATGAAAGAAGATCTTCTGTTTCATGAACTTGGTCATGGGTTTTTGGGTCGAAAACATTTGAATTCGATACTCGAAAATGGTGACTGGAAATCGATTATGTGCGGTGGTGATAAGGTAAATAATAGAAGTTGGAATATAAATTATCATGGAGTACGTCGCGCTTATTATTTGAACGAGTTATTCAATGAGAGCACCTCTGCACCCGATTATTCAGGCCTTCAATTCCTTGCTGACACCACTGGTTTCTCTCAGTTTTCTAGTTTAAACTTCGATTCTCCGGCTCAGGCCGGATGGTCAATTGCAACAACATCAGATTACTCAATTACCCTGGTCAATGGTAGGTTACAGTTTAAATCGAATAGTTCACTTGCATATTTAGTTACTCGTAGTGAGGCAATGGGCATTAATTCAAATTTTTCGTATGAGTTGACGATAGAAAATCCCTCAGGAAGTGTCGATGATCAATATGGAATTTTATTTGGACAAATTCCAAATGGTTCGACTGGAGGCAATGATCCGATAGAATATTTAAGCATTAACAATAATAAGAAAATGTACATGGGTAATCGATCTTATTACAGTTTCTTTACCGAACTTGATGAATCAAAGATTTTGCCTACAGGAAAGAATAAGTTGAAGATATTCAAAATTGGTACTATGATTTATTACTTTATAAATAATACATACACCTATTGTTCGGAAATTGTTACAACTGCCGATTTGAATAAATTTGGTTTTGTTGTACCACCGCTTGGAACGATTTTGATCGATAATTTCTCAATATCGCAGGTGAAAAGCACTGCTGTTTCATCAAAAGTCATACAAAATCAATCAGTTGAATTCGAGATTACACCAGTCAGTCCTGTTAATAAAAACAGTGTTTTGAATCAATAATCTCTCAGTTCTTATTTCGTTAATCTTTACTGGTTAGTTTAAAAAATCAACTAGTAACTTCAATTTATTTCATGTCTAAATTCGTTATCTATCAAGTTCTTCCCCGCCTTTTTGGAAATTTCAATACAACAAACAAACAAAACGGTTCAATTGAAGAAAATGGTTGTGGTAAGTTTAATAGTTTCAACCCAAAGGCTTTAGATGCCATAAAATCGCTCGGAATAACCCACGTTTGGTATACCGGTGTTATCGAACATGCTACTCGAACTAACTATTCTGCCCACGGAATTGCTCAGGATCATCCGGGCGTAGTAAAGGGCAAAGCAGGTTCGGCCTATGCTATCAAGGATTATTTCGACGTAGATCCCGATCTAGCCGAGAATGTGGACAATCGTATGGCGGAATTTGAAGATCTGGTAAAACGGACCCACGAAGCCGGTATGAAAGTAATTATTGACTTTGTCCCAAATCATGTGGCACGTCAGTATCATTCGGATGCAAAACCGGCGAGTGTTGTCGATTTAGGCGAAAATGATCACTCCAAATGGGCTTTTTCACCACTAAACAACTTCTATTACTTACCTAACAAGCCTTTTACACCTGAGTTTGATGCACAAGGCTATATCGAATTTCCGGCAAAAGCAACCGGCAATGACCAATTTACAACTTCACCAACGCATAACGACTGGTACGAAACAGTAAAGCTGAATTATGGTGTTAACTATGTTGAAGGTGGTCAAAAGCAGTTTGAACCGATTCCCGATACTTGGTTCAAAATGCGTGATATCTTGCTGTTTTGGGCTTCTAAAAACATTGATGGTTTTAGATGCGATATGGCCGAAATGGTGCCGGTTGAATTTTGGGGATGGGCTATTTCGCAAGTCAAAATGCAGTATCCTGAGATGTTATTTATTGCCGAAGTATACAATCCTGCCGAGTATCGCAACTATATCTGCAACGGTAAATTCGATTATCTGTACGACAAAGTAGGCTTGTACGATATGCTTCGCGATGTTACCAGTCGGAATTTCCCTGTGCGCGATATTACCAATTCTTGGCAGACTCTGGGCGGTTTAGAAAACCAAATGCTCAACTTCCTCGAAAATCACGACGAACAGCGCATTGGGTCCGGTTTCTTCTCGGGCAATGGTGTGTATGCGCAGCCGGCCATGATTGTCGCAGCTACGCTCACTCAAGCACCTGTAATGATTTATTTTGGGCAAGAACTAGGTGAGCATGGTATGGATAGCGAAGGTTTTAGTGGGGTAGATGGTCGAACTACTATTTTTGATTATTGGGGTGTAAAAACAATACAAGCATGGGCAAATGGTGGAAAATTTGATGGCAAAAGGCTTACCCATGACCAAAAAGCACTGCGTTTGTTTTATAAAAAACTATTGACTGTAACACTTGCTGAGAAAGCAATAACCAATGGATTGATGTACGATTTGGTATTTGCCAACTTAGAGAACCCTAAATTCAATACCCACGAGCAATACGCTTATTTTCGCAAGTTTGAAGATGAATTATTGTTGATTGTACTCAATTTTGACGATAAACATTTGGATACAGAAGTTTGTTTTCCATTGGAAGCGTTTCAATATCTTGATTTGAAAGATGGACAAACCTACAATGTTATCAATCTGCTTGATGAAGCCGATAAATTCCCTTTACAAACATTGAATTACAAAGAACCTTTTGTAATTCATATGCCGGCATGGAAAGGCTTCATTCTCAAACTGACCAAAATCTAAATGTTCGGTTTTGGTTATAGTTTGTGTGAAGTGTTTATTATTGACAATAATTGAATCTTTATAATTGTAGAAATGAAAACGCAATTGATTTACTCAACATTTGTCATGCTGTTTTTTATGACGGCTTGTTCATCCACCAAAACAGCAACTGAAACTATCGGCGAAGTTACCCAGAAAGTAGAATCGAAAGATGTTACCGTAACCGTACATTATGCCAATCCATTAAGAATGAAGCAGGTTGTATTGACTTCCGAGTACGATTTGCACATAAAAAACGACTCGGCTTTTGCCTATCTGCCATATTTTGGGGTAGCTTATGCAGCACCTTATGGAAGTACTGAGGGCGGAATTAAATTTGCCGAACCAATGACCGATTATGTTATCACTCCCAATAAAAAATTAAATGGCTGGGATATACACTTTAAAGTCAGAACGAAAGAGAATACCTATGAGATATTTATGAATATTTTTAATAATGGCAATGCCTCGTTTTCAGTCACTTCCCAACAACGAGACATGATCACTTTTAGTGGCGAAATGCAAAGGTGAAAATCTTCCGTTTTGCAGTTTAATAAAATGTCATGAAAATTAGATAATTTGAATTGAATTTCTTTGATTAAATAATTGATGATCTTTCGCTTATTTTAAAGCAATCAAAACTTATTGTTTGATTAAATAAGGACCTTTTTCTTCTATTTGTAAATTATTCAAATCTTCGACCGCACCTTTTTTACTTTTTAATTCAATATACTTTCAAATAATTTTTTGTGCTCAAAACACATACAAAATAATTAAAGAATTATTTCTTTAATTCGCTTGCTATTCGAAAAAAAAAACGGATATTTGTATTTAAAATTGAATTTTTAAAAATATGACTCAACGTACTGAAATATAGTTAGTTGAAAATTGATAAGTGAATTATTTTTTGGTAAAAAACAATCAATCATACGAATTATAAAATGAAAGAAATTAAATTCAGTCTTGTTTACCGTGACATGTGGCAATCATCGGGTAAATATGTACCTCGCAAAGACCAATTAGCTAAAATTGCCCCGGTTATCATCGAAATGGGATGTTTTGCCCGTGTAGAAACAAATGGTGGTGCTTCTGAGCAAGTAAACCTATTGTACGGTGAAAATCCAAACGATGCAGTTCGTACTTTTACAAAACCGTTTAACGAAGTCGGTATTCAAACACACATGCTTGACCGTGGCTTGAATGGTTTGCGTATGAATCCGGTTCCTGCCGATGTACGTGAGTTGATGTACAAAGTAAAAAAAGCTCAGGGAGTTGATATTACTCGTATTTTTTGTGGTTTGAACGATGTGAGCAACATTATTCCTTCAATTCATTATGCTAAAGCCGCAGGCATGATTGCTCAGGCTACCATGTGTATCACTTATTCAGAGATTCACACTGCTGAGTATTATATTAATATGGCTGAACAATTGATCGAAGCCGGTGCTGATGAAATTTGTTTGAAAGATATGGCCGGTATTGGTCGTCCTGTACTATTGGGCAAAATTGTAAACGCTGTAAAAACAGCTCACCCTCATATTATTATGCAATACCATGGTCACTCAGGACCAGGCTTCTCGGTAGCTTCAATGCTAGAAGTGGCCAAAGCAGGTATTGATTATATTGACGTAGCTATGGAGCCTCTTTCATGGGGTATGGTTCACCCTGACGTAATTACCGTTCAGGCAATGTTGAAAGATGCAGGCTTTAAAGTAGCTGAAATCAATATGAATGCATACATGGAAGCCCGTCGTTTGACTCAAAGCTTTGTAGATGATTTCTTGGGTTATTTTATCGATGATCGCAACAAATTCATGACTTCATTACTTGTTGGTTGTGGACTTCCGGGTGGAATGATGGGTTCGTTGATGGCCGACCTTAAAGGTGTTCACGCAGGAATCAACTCTTATCTGAAAGGTGCAAACAAGAAAGAACTTTCAACGGATGAATTGTTGGTAATGTTGTTCGACGAAGTTAAATATATCTGGCCTAAACTGGGTAATCCACCATTGGTAACTCCATTTAGCCAATATGTAAAAAATATCGCTTTGATGAACGTTATGTTCCTTGTAAAAGGACAACCACGTTGGAGCATGATCGATAAAAATAGTTGGGATATGATTTTAGGTAAAGCAGGTAAGCTTCCTGGAAAATTGGATGCTGAAATCATTGCTTTAGCTGAAAAGAATAAATTTGAATTCTTCGAAGGTAATCCACAATCTAATTATCCTAACGAATTGCCACGTTTCATTGCAGAGATGAAAGAGCTAGGTTGGGATAGAGGTCAGGATGACGAAGAATTGTTCGAATTTGCAATGCACGAAAAACAATATCGTGATTTCAAATCGGGCGAAGCTAAAAAACGATTCGAAAAAGAACTTGAAACTGCTATCAAAGAAAAATTTGCAACAAGCACTATCGAATTACCTGATTTACGCGCATTAAAATATCCAAATGCTGAACCGGTTGTTTCTAACGCAACAGGACGTGTATTGTGGGAACTTGATTTCAACGAAGTGTCTGTAGAGCCTGTTCACGGAAAAATAGTTAAAGAGTTCGATACACTTTGTACTATTCAAACAAACTACGGTTTGGAACATATTGGTAGTTTCTGTAACGGTCGCATTGTTGGTGTAGAAAAGAAACAAGGCGATATTGTTCGCAAAGGCGAAGTATTGGCCTATGTAGAAAAAGACTGATAAAATTAGTCAATATAAACAAAAGAGACCTTGCAAAATTGCTAGGTCTCTTTTGTTTAATAAAATTTAATCTCTTTTGGGTGAATTCCCCGTCGCTTGCGACGGGGGTAGTTTACTATTAAAGTAAATCTCTTAGTGTACTTACAAAGTTTTCAATATCTTCTTCAGTAGTGTCGAATGAGCACATCCAGCGAAGTTCAAGCGTTTCTTCGTCCCAAATATAAAATGGGTATTTTGCTTGTAATGGCTCAATTGCCTTTTGCGGGATAATAGCAAAAACGGCATTGGCTTGCACTTTGCGGGTTATTGTTACACTCGGAAGTTGCTGAATTTCGGCAGATAGAAGTTGCGCCATTTTGTTGGCATGTGCTGCCATTCGGAACCATAAATCGTTGCTTAACAAAGCTTTGAATTGAGTGGCAATAAATCTGTTTTTTGAGAATAGCTGTGCCGACTGCTTTTGAAAGTAGGGGGCATTAGCTTTTAATTTGTCATTAAAAACCAAAACTGCTTCACCCATCATCAAACCATTTTTAGTGCCACCAAAGCTCATAATATCAACGCCGCAATCCACGGTTGCTTCTTTTAGTGTAACACCCAAAGCAGCTACAGCATTCGATATACGTGCACCATCCAAATGAACATACATGTCGTTATCATGCGCAAACCTGCACAAAGCTTTCAGTTCGTCGATGGAATATATCGTTCCTACTTCTGTACTTTGACTTATCGAAATGACCTTAGGTTGGGTATGATGTACATTTCCAAGGCGTGAAAGTAATGGTTTTATGAGTTCCGGGGTTAATTTACCATCGGTAGTTGGAATCGGTAGGAGCGAGCAACCTATGCTTTGAGTGGGTGCACCACATTCGTCTACATGAATATGAGCTAAGTCGGAACAAATAACTGCCTGAAATGGTAAAGTGCAGCATTTTAGACAGATAACGTTTGCACCAGTACCATTAAAAGAGAATGAAACACTTACATTTCCAAATTCTTTTTCGAAAAGTTTAACTGCCTCTTGAGTGAAAATGTCATCGCCATACGATATTTGGTGGTGTGAATTGGCTAGTTGAATGGCTTCAAAAACTTCGGGATGAATTCCCGAATAATTATCACTTGCGAAAGATTTCATTAAAATTTAAATTTATCAAAGAAACTTTTTGATTTAGATTCTTCTGCAACAGCACTTTCAACAGTTTCAGTTTCTTTGTACTCGCGTTGTGGGGCTTCACCTTGCTCTCGTTTAATAAATCCAACAACATCCTCTAAACCCTCTACAAATTTATCAAAATCTTCTTTATAAAGAAATATCTTATGTTTCTCGTAGGTTACCTGAGCATCTTCATCAAAACCTACCACTTTTTTCTTGCTTTCAGTGATGGCCAGATACAAATCTTCGTTACGACTCTTCTTTACATCTAAATAATAAATTCGCTTTCCAGCTTTAATTGCTTTTGAATAGATAATTTCGTTGTCTTTCTTCTCAATTTCAATTTTTCTTTTCTCTACTTCCATAATGTTACGATTATTATTCTAAACTGCTATAAATAAATGCATTAAAAATTGCTTATTCTTCCGTTTAAACTGATATTGTTCGATTAAATTGCTCATTGCTAATTACAAATTCGTCAGAAATGCTATACTGTTTTTATGAATTGAAAATGAGTCCTCAAATTTCAGTATTTTTTTCCAATTTATCAAGCAAAAACGTATTTTTTATTTCAAAAAAATGCATATTCTTTTTCGGAGATAGACCAAATATTACACAATAAATCATATTTTAAATTTCAAAAGCATTTAAGCATTAAAACGATGTAGTAACAAAAAAAAATCGCTACCTTTGTAGCGAAATAAAAAAAGCGCTCCCTGTATTTTATGATTAATCGAGTATTATTACGCACTAAGATTGTACAAATCTTATATTCCTATTACAAAAGCGATAGCAAATCGTTGCCCATCGCTGAAAAAGAGTTGTTTCATAGTATTGAAAAAACTTACGATTTGTATTTCCACTTGTTGAATTTGTCTATCGAAGTAACACGATTTGCTGCAAATTTGATTGAAACAAAACGTAATAGACTTCGCCCTTCTGCAGAAGATTTAAATCCCAATACCCGTTTCATTGACAACTCTTTTGTAGCACAACTAGCTAAAAACGTGCGATTCAATGAATATCTTGACGAGCATAAACTGTCGTGGGTAAACAATCCTGAAATTATCAAAGAAACATTCGAATCAGTAATCGCTTCAGAGTATTATTCGGAATATATGAATGCCCCATCGGCAGATTATGCTGCAGATAAGGACATTTGGCGCAAAATATATACAAAGATTCTGTTGAAAAGCGAATCGTTGGATGATTCTATCCAAGATCAGAATATTTATTGGACCGATGATATTGAAATGGTTATCAGCTTTATTATCAAAACAATAAAAAGATTTGATGCAGCAAAAGGTGATGAACAAGAGTTGTTGCCAATGTTTAAAGACGACGAAGATGCTGAATTTGCCCGCAAACTGTTACGCAGTGTGCTAACTAAAGGGGAGAAACTTCGCGAAATGATTGATCTAAATACCAAAAACTGGGAGTTGGATCGTATCGCGTTCATGGACATTGTAATTATGGAAGTGGCATTATGCGAATTGATGGATTTTCCTACCATACCGGTAAATGTTACACTGAACGAATATATTGAAATTGCTAAGAACTACAGCACCGAAAAAAGTGGAACTTTCATCAATGGTGTACTCGATAACATTGTTGGACAACTTAAAAAAGACAATAAGTTGATAAAAGTGGTAATGTTTAGCGACAATAAAAAATAATAAACTATTTTTGCAAGTATAAACTTTTTAATTAATAATGAATATGACTCTATTAAGCATTATGTTACAAGCGGCATCTGCAGCTGGTGGTGCAAGCCAATACTCAGGTATTTTGATGATGGTATTGATTTTTGTGGTTTTCTATTTTTTCATGATTCGTCCACAATCAAAACGTCAAAAAGAAATTAAGAAACAACGCGAAGCTATGAAAGCCGGCGATTCAGTTGTAACATCTGGTGGAATTTATGGAAAAGTAAAAGACATCAAAGATTCAACTGTTATTGTTGAAATAGCTGACAATGTACGCATTAAAGTAGATAAAAACTCTGTTTTTGCCACAGCTGAAGATCTTCAATCACAAGCAAAATAATTGGGTTTTATGGCTGAAAACAGCGGCATAAAATTTTTAAAGTATTACTCGCAAAAGCTTAAATCATTCTTTTTCTCAAAAGATATTTTAAGCTTTTTGCTTTTTCTTGCCCTTTCAGCTGCGTTTTGGTATATCAATGCATTAGGCAAAGACCGTGAAACAATTCTGAATATTCCGGTACGTTATGTTGGTGTTCCACAGTATATTGGCTTAGGTGCCAACACGCCTACAAATGTTTCGGTCACAGTCAAAGATCAGGGTTTACGACTTTTTTCTTATTCGAACAACAGCAGACCCCCAATCACTATTGATTTATCACGAACGTTTTACCAAAAGGGTGAGATTCTTATTACTTCCGATCAGCTTAGATCCAAAATAGGACGAAGTCTACTGGCTACTACTACAGTGTTGGAAATAAAACCGGATTCAATTTTTATAAAATATGAAAAGTTGAGCCAAAAGACATTGCCTATCGAACTCGTATCCAATATTGAGATGGCTCCACAATACATGTTGGCCGAAGATATTCGACTGGAACCAAACCAAGTCACTGTTTTTGGACCCAAACGGATTCTTGATAAATTGAAAGCAGTTAGAACTGAATTGGTTGAAGCTAAAAATTTGAGTGATACAATCTCTCTTAATTGCAAATTGAAATCTATTCCATCTGTTCGATTCTCGAGTCCGGATATAAAATTAAGTCTCTTTGTAGAACAGTTTACTGAAAAGAAAATCCAAATACCCATTAAATCAATTAATTGTCCGACTAATTTGCTTATTCGTACTTTTCCAGCTGTGGTAAATGCAACCTTTATTGTTGGGTTAAGTCACTTCAATTCATTGAGCTCCGACGATATGTCGGTATATTTGGATTATAATGAGTTGATAGTAGGGAAATCGTCCAAACAAAAACTTAAAATATCAAATAATAGTTCACACATTTCAAATATCAGAATTGTACCACAAGAGGTAGAATTTATTTTGGAACAGAAATAAGATATGAAGAAAATTCAAATGGTTGACTTGCGCAGTCAATACGATAAGATTAAAGACGCTGTTGATGCAGGCATCCAAGATGTAATAGATAACACCGCATTTATAAAAGGTGCGAAAGTGACTGAATTTCAACGTGATTTAGAAACTTATCTGAACGTAAAGCATGTAATTCCGGTTGGAAACGGAACTGATGCGCTTCAAATTGCATTAATGGCTTTGGGACTTAAACCGGGCGATGAGGTTATCACTCCTACATTTACATTTATTGCCACTGCCGAGGTCGTTGCGTTAATGGGTATGACACCCGTGGTAGTGGATGTTGACTTTGATACTTTCAATATTTCATTAGAATCAGTAAAGAAAGCTATAACTCCCAAAACAAAAGCGATTGTTCCTGTTCACCTCTTCGGTCAGAACGCTAATATGGAAGATGTTCTAGCGTTGGCTAAAGAGCACAATTTATTCGTGGTGGAGGATGCCTGCCAGTCGATTGGTTCGGTATATACGTTTAAAGATGGACGTCAGGCTCAATCGGGCTGTATGGGTGATATTGGCTGTACTTCCTTTTTCCCATCTAAAAATCTGGGCTGCTTTGGCGATGGCGGTGCCATTTTTACGAACAATGATGAATTAGCAGCTAAAATGCGAGCTATCTCTAATCATGGTATGGTGGTTCGTTATCATCACGACATGGTTGGTATCAATTCGCGTCTGGACAGTATTCAGGCAGCCGTACTAGGTGTGAAGCTGAAATATCTGAATGAATATAATACCGCCAGATTTGCTGCAGCTAGCTATTATAACGCAGCATTTGAAGGTAATGATAAGATAATTACCCCGGCTCAATCTGCCAACTCCACACATGTTTTTCATCAGTATACATTAAAACTAAACGGTGTCAATCGTGCAGAGTTGATTAAATATTTGAATGATAAAGGCATTCCTGCTATGATTTATTATCCGGTTTGTTTGCATTTTCAAAAAGCATATCAGGATGACCGTTACAAAGCCGGTGACTTTCCGGTTGCCGAAAAATTGAGTGAATGCGTTATTTCACTTCCTATGCATACCGAATTGACGGAAGAGCAACTTAAATATATTACAACGAGTGTGTTGGAATTCGTTGGATAATCTTATCAGCTAGATGTTATGAGTCCAGTTCAACAAAATGATTCGCAAATTTGCAGCACTTGTATACACAGATTGTATACAAATGAAAAGGAATTATATTGTAGAAAAGGCCTTGATAGTAATAATGTTATGTTTTTCTGTAATGATTATAGTTCAGAAACTACTTATGAAAACAAAGACTATTTAAAATTAAAAGATAAATCAGAATACTCGCTTAAGAAGGTACGAACAGTATTGATAGGTTTAACAACTATTTTACTCCTTAGTCTTTTTCTGACAGTATATGAAACTAATGAATTATCTACTAACATTTCGATGACTATATCTTGCCTGATTTCATTAGGAATATTTTATGGAGTTTATAGGGGTAAGAAATGGGCTAAATTTATAAATAACATTATAATTTCAACTAGCTTGTTTATTTGCATGGTAGAGATTGGTTCAGATACTGATGGTTCAATAGATAATTTAATCGCCAATATCATAGCTGTATTTATAGGAATTTATCTATTATATTTTTTCAATCTTGATAAAGATTTTGTAAAACATTTCAATAACCAAAGGAAGTGATTTTAAAACGTTGTAAATGAATCAAACTATGAATGAATATTTTGCCCACGAAACCGCGATTGTTGACGATAATTGCAGTATTGGAAAAGATACCAAAATTTGGCATTTTTCACATATTATGTCGGGATGTGTAATTGGCCAAGGTTGTAATATCGGACAAAATGTAGTAATTTCGCCTTCCGTAATTTTAGGTAAAAATGTAAAGATACAGAACAATGTATCTGTCTATACAGGTGTAATTTGTGAAGATGATGTTTTCCTGGGACCTTCGATGGTGTTTACCAATGTCATTAATCCGCGAAGCCATGTGAACCGGAAAAGTGAGTATGCCCAAACACTTGTGCGTAAAGGTGCTAGTATTGGAGCTAATGCCACGGTAGTTTGCGGAAATGAAATAGGTGAGTATGCATTAATAGGTGCCGGAGCAGTCATCACAAAGCCTGTAAAGCCCTTTGCATTGGTTGTAGGCAATCCTGCAAAGCAAATAGGCTGGGTAAGTGAAAACGGTCATAAACTGGTTTTCAACGCTGCCGGAATGGCTACCTGCATTGAAACCGGACAAGAATATGAGTTGCTGAAGAATGAAGTGAAACGAGTAAAATAACCACATAAGAAAAGAATAAATGATTAAATTTGCAGTAATAGGACAGGGGCATATTGGAAAACGCCATGCAGAAATGATTCGTTTGAATCCTGATTCTCAGTTAGTAGCAGTTTGTGATGTATTGGCCAAAGACCAAATTGGTTTAACGGATATAAAGGAAGCATTTTTTACGAGTTACGAAGAGTTATTAGCATCCGATCTGGATATAGACGTTATAAATATCTGTACTCCAAATGGTTTTCACTCCGAATATGCTATCAAAGCGCTGCAGGCAAAGAAGCATGTTGTACTTGAAAAACCTATTGCGCTGACTAAAATTGACGCTGAACAGATTCTTTTTAAATCGCTTGAAATGTCTCGTCACGTATTCTGCGTTATGCAAAATCGTTATTCTCCACCTTCGGTTTGGTTGAAAGAAATTATTGACAATAAAATTCTGGGAGACATTTTCACTGTTAAGCTAGATTGTTATTGGAACCGTGACGAACGTTATTATAAAAAAGGCAACTGGCATGGTGATGCGAAACTGGATGGTGGAACTTTGTTTACTCAATTTTCACACTTTGTTGACATTATGTATTGGTTGTTCGGGGATATTCAAAATATCCGTGGAAATTTTGCCGATTTCTCGCATAAAGATTTGACCGACTTTGAAGATAGTGGAGTTGTTACCTTCGACTTTATAAATGGTGGAATGGGAAGTTTGAATTACTCTACCGCAGTATGGGACAAAAACCTGGAAAGTAGTATCACTATACTTGGTTCAAAAGGAACAGTGAAAGTTGCCGGACAATATATGAATGAGGTTTCGTATTGCCATATTAAAGATTATGTAATGCCGGAACTGGCACCTTCTAATCCGCCAAATGACTACGGATTGTACAAAGGTTCTGCTCAAAATCACCATTACGTGATCGAAAATGTGGTAGAAAAACTTACTGATAAAGGAACCATTACCACTAACGTACTTGAAGGATTAAAGGTCGTTGATATTATCGAACGCATTTACAATGTGCGCGATAAGCAGTGGAAGAAGACTGTCTAAAATACAGACAACTAAATTGAAATTATTTACGAATAATCATAATCAGAATATATGTTACAAAGAATTCAAACCGTATATCTGTTGTTAATAGTGATACTCTCTTGTATTACTTTCTATTTACCAACAGTCGATTTAATCAATATTAAAAGTGCACTCCACTATATTATTGATTTTAAAGGAGTGTACTTGGTTCAGGAAAAGGGAAATATTTGGGATTCAACGGTATGGGGATTGACATCAATTTCCGCAGTGATACCTTTTATTGCTTTATATACTATTTTTCAATACAAGAACCGGGTAAAACAAATTCGCTTATCAGTTATCAATATGCTGTTAATGCTTGGTTATTATGTGGTTTTATTTATAAATATATGGTTTATAAGTGGTCGTCTAAATACCGAATGGCATTTGCGTTTTGTTACTGCATTGCCCTTAGTTTGTATGGTACTTAACTATTTAGCCATTGGCTCTATAGGAAAAGATGAGGCATTGGTAAAATCAACTGATAGAATCAGATAATCATTAAAAATTATTACCACTTAATAATCAAACGCTTCCATCTCTGGAAGCGTTTGTAGTTTCAGCACATTTCTGAACAATAAAATGCTTTCATCTGTTCTAATCACCAAAATATAACCGATGAAAGCAACATATACATTCATGCTAACAGGCATGCTTTTGTTATTGACGCAAACGGCATGCACTCAATCAAAAAAAACGATGAAATACAATCCACTTACTCCCGAAGAACAAGCAGTGATTCTAAATAAAGGAACCGAACGACCTTTCACAGGCGAATATGTTGACAACAAAGCAACCGGAACTTACATTTGCCGACAATGTGATGCACCGCTTTATCGATCGGAAGATAAGTTTGATTCGCATTGCGGATGGCCGAGTTTTGATGATGAAATTCCCGGTGCAGTAAGCAGACATACCGATGCCGATGGACGAAGAACCGAGATTACCTGTAAAAATTGTGGAGCTCACCTCGGGCACGTATTTTTAGGTGAAGGTCTTACTGAAAAAAACACCCGTCATTGTGTCAATTCAATTTCTATGAAATTTATCCCGGCTACTAAAAAGGTGATTGAAAAAGCATATTTTGCCTCGGGCTGTTTTTGGGGTACCGAGTACCATTTTATGAAAGCCAAAGGAGTGATAAGTACTACTGTTGGTTATATGGGCGGACATACTACTTCTCCAACTTACAAAGAAGTGTGTACAGGTGAAACCGGTCATGCCGAAACTACCGAAGTGGTTTTTGATACAACAAAAACAACGTATGAAGATATGCTGAAATTGTATTTTGAGACTCACGATTTTACACAAGTAGGAGGGCAGGGACCTGATATTGGTGATCAGTATCGTTCGATAATATTTTATACTTCCGACGAGCAAAAACGGTTGGCTGAAAAATATATTGGAATTCTTACCGATAAAGGATACAAGGTAGCTACACTATTGGAAAAGGCTCCGGTGTTTTGGGCTGCCGAAGATTATCACCAGGAATATTATGACAAAAAGCATGGCTCACCTTATTGCCATATTTACAGAAAGATTTTCTAAACGATTCTACAGACGAATTTCAGAGAGTGTTCTTACAATAGGTGAAGACACATCAACTATAAACGGCTGACCTGAATTCATCAGGTCAGCCGTTTTCAGTTGTAGAAAATATGTCTTGCATTTTTTTTTATCAATTTGGAAGTCTGGAGACTTACTTCCGTCAATGGACGAACAAGCTACGCTGAACTGAGCGGTCGTTTATTTTTAATTCTGTTTGCTATTCTTGAACTGTCAAATAATAACATGGACTTAATCCATCACGATATGTCCATTTAGCTTCAGTTCCCCATCTTGAGTAAGTACGTCCTTGTTTATTATTCATACGAAAATTTATATTAGCCCCCATTACTCCATTAATTTTTGTGAGTCTTTTCAAACCAATAACATTTACCCATTCGAGCGACAATGCTACATCATCACTGAACACTAAATTATATTTCTTCAAATCAATGTCGACCCAACCCGATTTCTTGGTTACCTGTATTAATATGTTTTCAGTAAGTAGTTCTTCGGATGGTAAATTGTCAACAATACTTCTTATATGTAATCTAAATACACTACATTCAAATGATTGTTTGGTAAGGTAAATATGAAAACTCTTTATGAATACCGGTGAAGACCCCAATTCTAATTTTGTTCCAATTTCGTGTCCGGTACCACGTTGGGTTCCACCCCAGCCACCAAGTCCTCCATGTTTGTTGTCGGTAGTGCCAATTGTTTTCTGTTTGCCTGAAAATGGTTTTGCAGTTATTTCTGCTAATTGAACAGGGGTGTTTATTAGTTTTATTAAGTTTTCTTTGTTGGTAAGCTCTTCAATTGGAAAAGTCTGTGGTTTATAACCAATCATCGAAATCCTAACTATTGCTTTTAGTGATTGCCCCTTAATATCTAAACTAAATTCTCCTTTTTCATTTGTTGTTATGCCTATTTGAGTGTTAATTACTCCAAGATTCACATATTCTAATGGTTTTTCACTTGAAGAATCAATGACTTTTCCACTAATTAGTTGAGCTTGCAGTTGTAAAGTCAGGAAGAATAGAAAGATTGTTGATATTAGTTTCATGCGATTTATTTGTTGGTTATATGTCGTTCTTTTATTTTTTTTTAATGCCCACGTTCGGCGTATTCTCCAGACTACATAGGGTTAGCAGTAAGGCACTGCCTTACATTTTTATTTATCAATAGGAAAGTTTGGAATATCCTCGAGGACAAGGAATTATAAAACGTCATGGTCACGTTTAGCGGTTGGAAACAAAAAATAAGCACTAGGCTAAATATATTTAATGGCCTCTTTAACCTTCATTTTTTCTTTGATGTTTCTGGATTTTGCCAGTTGATTACAAACAGTGATAATGCCATTATCAAGTATGTCCTGCCCGTTAAAAATTTCCGCACTCATGCAGTCAACCGTGCATGCAAGGATTCCTGCATCACTTAGAGATTCAAGACTTTTTATACCTGCATTATTTTTACCGATTCCTGCATCATTAAAAAACACAGCTTTCAAATGACGTTTCTGTGCATAATGTCCTGCACTTACACCCCCATGCGATCCACAGACAACTATATCTCCTGCATTGTTTTCGTTTAAGAAAGTAATGCTATCAGTTACTGTGATGCTCACTCCATCAATTTGTGTTTGAATTTGTTTTTTTAGGTCAACCTTGCTACTATTTTCTTTCTCATCATCAATAAGAGATTCAAAACTCTTATTTTTGGGATTCAATGAAGTGTTATCGATAATCCTGATTATTATGGCAACGGCTTCTTGTACTGAATCGCCGGGTTGGATACCGGCTTCTTCAGCCAACTTATTGGTGTGACTTATAATTCCGCTTTCCCAGGTATCGCGGGCAACACCAATCTCGGCGCTATTGTGATCAACAGCACAGGCCAGAATATTCTCAGCCTCATAATGTGAGAGACCACTGATACCTGCCTGATTTTTGCCTATACCGGCATTGTTGAGGAAAACCGCTTTTACACGACAGTTTTTTAGCTTTCGGGCAAAAGTCCCATTGTCACCGCAATGTGATGCGCACACAAGAATCGGACTTGAATTGCTAGGTTGTAAATCACCTAAACTATCCAGGAGTATTACACCTTCAGGTAATTCCATTTTTTCTCTTTTGGCTTAATAATTATTGACTAATTTCTGCCAGTTTAGCACGGGCAATCGATATTCCTTTTTCGTATGCTTTTATATTACCTTCAACAAACTTCTCAGGAACGTTTTCCCTGACTATTTGAATCAACTCAGCATGCGAATAGCCTCTAAACTCAGCATAGAATCCAAGCATAATAATATTCATCATTCTGCTGATATCAAAATCCGAGCTTTTGTTCTCATCGGGATCAATAATAAATGTCTTCTTTCCCGATCTCTTGACTAGCTCAGTTTTAGATTCAGGCATATCTTTTTCCAGGCGGGTGTTAACACTGGAAGTGGATAACTCAAAAGTGCTTGAAAAAACGATGCCATCGTCTTTTAGGCAATGCAAATACCGGAGTGTTTCGATTTGCTCGAATGATAAAAGGTAATCCACATCGCCCGCTTTGATAAAAGGTGATAACACCGGCTTTGTTGAATAGCGGAAATGACTTTCGACACCTCCACCACGTTGTCCTAATCCAATTACATCCGATATTTTTAACTCATAACCAAGTTTCATGTAATACTTGCTTAAGAGGTTGCTGAAAAGGAGAATTCCTTGTCCTCCCACACCAGCTATGATAATATTTTTTCCTGTGTCCTGCATTTTTATGATTTTATGGCGTCAAACTTACAAGCCGTAGAACATAATCCACAGCCTACACAAAGATCCTCGTTAATAACTATTTCAACCTTTCCGTCCTTGCCTTTTTTACTCTCTATAGCTAAACATCCGATTTTTATACACTTCCGACATTGCGTACAAAGATCCTGATCAATAGAATAAGCGTCACCTTTAGGCAGCTTAAATTTGGTTACACAGGGTTTTTGTACAATAACAATAGAATTAGTATCCGCATTTACCGCATTCAAAATAGCTTTTTCCAGATTTTCAAATTCGTATGCATCTACGGTTACAATATCTTTTACACCAATAGCTTCGCATACTTTGGCAATTTCCAGTTTATTTTCCGGTTTGTAATTGAACCCAAACTCGCTGGAAGCCACATGCTGACCACCGGTCATGGCCAGACAGCTATTGTCAACAATAATCGTGGTTGACTGACTGTCATTGAAAATCAGATTCATCAGTCCATTGATGCCGGTTGCCCAAAAACCTCCATCGCCTATCATACCCACAAATTTTTCTTTGTGATCGGTTGCCACGTTGAAACCATGAGCCAGCGCAATGCTCGACCCCATGCATTTTTGTAGTTGATAAGCCTCCATGTGAGGGAAGCAACCTATTAGTCCACAGGTAACATCGGAAGCCGCCTTGATTTTATGTTTTCTTAATATTTGTGAAATGAAGAGATGAGAGCATCCGGCACAACTAACCGGCAGTCGGAAAGGAATGCCTTCCATAGGAGTTCTTTTTGGTGCGTTCGGAACGAGTTTTTCCTCAATAATATCGGGAGTAAAACGCGTCATTTCGGGGAACTTCGGAAATAATTCTTTCCCAATTACCGAAATTCCCAAATCCTTGATATTCTTTTCCATAATATCATGACCATCTTCAATCACATAGAGTTGTTCTACGTGTTCGGCCAATTCACGAATCAGCTTTTCAGGAAGTGGCATAACCATTCCCACTTTTAAAATCGAGGCTTCGGGTAAAACTTCTTTTGTGTAAAAGTAAGGAGTTCCTGCTGTAATTACCCCAATCTTTTTACCCTTCAACTCCAGTTTGTTAATATCGAAGTTATTGCTGTCTGCAGCAAGGCGCTTCATCTGTGCCGGAAAATCGTGAAAGCATTTGGTCAACTTTGGATGCTCGGAGCCTTTTGCATTCATCATCATGGTTGTCATGATAACCTTGCTGAAACTTACCGGATATTTTTTTCTGCATTTTACTTCGTAAGTATAGTCTTCATCAACGGCAACTCCACTGGTTGTTTTGCATATTACTGATGTAATTTTAAGTATAACCGGCGTACTGTATTCTTCGCTAATCTCGAATGCTCTAACCATAAGATCCTTGGCCTCCTGACTGTCACTTGGCTCCAATACCGGGATGTTAAACATGTTCCCATAATGACGAACATCGTTATAGTCATCACCCGCAATACGCCCTACATCATCGCCAACCACCAATACAAGGCCACCATTGATCTGACTACCGGCAGCTCCCCCCAATGCATCTGCTGCAACATGTAAACCCACAGTTTTCATTACTGCCAAGCTACGATAACCTGCAAATGAAGCTCCAATGGCTACTTCTAAACCCACTTTCTCATTAGTCGACCATTCACAATAGATATCCGGGTATCTCTGTTGGGTATAATCCATTACTTCTGTGGAAGGTGTACCCGGGAATCCGGAAGCAACTTTCACGCCTGCTTCAAAGGCACCTCTGGCAACTGCTTCGTTACCATTCATCATCTTCAGTGTGGTAATCTTATTCTCTTTCTTCATATTATAAAACGACTCCTCTCATTGTTGCTTATTTTTATCAGTTTTCTGATAAATCGGCCAAAAATACTGCTTTTTTGTTACACACCAAAATCAAATAGCAATTTAATCAAAGAAATTGTAATATTATTGTCATAAAATCACGAAGAAAATATACAGCAGTGTTTAGGCTAAAGTCGTTATTGAACTATAAATGAGTAAAGCCGAACAAACTACGTTGAACTGAGTGTTCTTATAAATAGGAGAAGACACCAAAAACATAAACGGCTGACCTGAATTAATCAGATCAGCCGTTTTCAGTTGTAGAAAATATGTCTTGCATTTTTTGTTTATCAATATGTGTAAGTCTGGAGACTATCTTCGTCAATAGACGGACAAGCCACGCTGAACTAAGAAGTGTGTCTCGCGAACCAGCGGTCACGACTGAAAGGAGTAATTCCAAATCGCGGTTAGTTCGCAATTTTCTCGATTAGGAAATCGCGAGACCCAACTAAACCCTCGTTCGGCGCAGTCTCCAGACTACGTCGGGTTAGAAACAATGCTCTGCCTTCCATCTTTTTTTCAATAAGGAAAGCGAAGCTTTCCTTCAGTCAATGGACAAGCAAACTACACTGAAATAAGTCATACTGAAATACCAACTGTAAATTGTAAGTTGAGCAACATATATATCATTGTTATAGCAAACAATATATAAATCACAATTCCAGCTATTTTTCTTGTCTTATTTTTAATTGTCAAACTCAATAAAACAAATGATAAACCAAACATTAAACTCAATGCGAATACAGAATACCTTAGTACTGGTTCGAAGAACCAGTCTTTGTTGATATTTATTATTAAACATCTTATGAGTTCTGACACAAAACTAATAACAAGGAAAATCAGTATAATAATTTCACTTTTTTTATTTCGCTCTTCTTTGTTTTGACAATTATGCAATTGAGTACCACAGTTTTCACAATAGTTTGCAGTTTCGTTGTACTCTGTCGAACATTTTGGACAGTTCATATTTATTTATTTTTATTTATCAATAATGTAGTCTGGAAACTTCCTTATAGCTGCGACCAAGCGAAGATGCTTGGCCGAACAAACTATGCTGAACTGAGGACGGTCGTGTTTATTTTCTATTTGAAAGAATTCTATTCATCATTTGGATTTTGTCATAATTCTTCTTAATTGAATTTGTGTCTTTCAAGTCAATCGAACAGCTATCTTTATAAACCTGTGGTATAATAGAACAACTCATAATTTCTTTATCATCATTGCTTAAATCGATTTCCCTTAATTTAATTGGTGCATAATCAATCCGTTTAATATTTTCATTTCGATCAAATGATAAAAAACCAATGGAATATTTTTCTTCTCTTGCAATTCCCGATTTGCTTAAATATGTTATACCTAATAATACCGTGAGACTGTCATAAACTATTATTGGAGTATATTTCATTTTCCCATTATCCATATGATCTAATGTCCCAAAGAAATATGTCTTATAATCTCCAGTCAAAACAACTCGTTTGTACTCGTTTGGGCTTAAAACCATTGGAAATTCAGGTGGTGTTGTTAGGCTAAATCTTTTAAAAGTGCCTTCATTTGGTTGATTTGAATTGCTACTTTTAATTTCTAGGAATAAACTTGATTTCAAGATAATCTCAGTTTGATTTCCAGCATTTTTTAATAGTAATGGAATATAGAATTCTTTCTTTTCTTCGTTTGAACTTGGTTCTAGTGGAGTAAACAATAACTTATGTCTTACATCAAAAAACTGGAAGTAAAGACCTAGTAATGAAACTAAAATCGCAAGCCAGCTTAAAATATTTGAAAATTTTATTCTTTTCATGTTCATAGGATAAGACTTTTTTTGACATGCCGCCAACAATATACTATAAAATCTTTAAGTTATGTATACGAACTACTTGTTCTGGGGATATGCTTCTTCTTGATTAAAAAAACTTTCCCAATCTGCCGTACCGACGGATTGGGAAAGTTCAGGTTTTTACGCTTTTGCCTCTGGGGTAGCTGCGTCGGTTTTCTTAGCGGCACGGCGGTACATCACGTTAGATGCCGCTTTGTACTTGTTGAAAAATTCCGGTGCTTTGCGTTGGTACTGTGGAGCCAGGCGGTCGAGGGTGTTTTTCTTAATGTCGGTAGCTTTGACAAAGAGTTCTGCAATACGACGGGTGACATCCTTTTGGTCGATACCTGCTGTGTGGCGTGTGTTGCTGTAGCCTTTCAGTCGGGTAAGCACATCGTCGAACCGGGTAATCTCATCGGGAGTGATTCCTTCGTTGGTTAGTTCGCTGGGTGATACTTTGCGGGCTTCGTTGAGCACGGTAGTGGCTGCATTAATAATTTCGTGCTGATCGAGATGCACTACTTTTGTAGGTTTGAAGTTAACCAGTGCTTGCAGGCTTTTGTTGCCTTGTTGCCCGGCGTAGGAGTGGATAGCTCCCGAAAATTCAAGCAGATAATCGATGACTTCTTGCTGTACATCGTTCTTGTCATCGGTAATTCCGGTCAGATCCTGACTTTGAATTGCGGATAGATCGTCGATTTCGCTGTTGATAACTTTCAGTTGTTCAATGCCTCTTACGAAGGTTGGAATAACAGCCACTACGGCCACATCGGTTTCTGCTTCGATCACAATCTGCTTGTTGGAGCTGAGTCTTGCTTTTTGGTAATTATTCATTTTAGATAAAATTAAAAAAGGTAAATAAGTTATTTTTGTAAAAAACATGGTAAAAGTAAAAATAATAATCTAAACTAACAAATTTAATTGTATATAATTGTAACAAAAAAACACATTTTTAATTCGGTTGATTGTTAGGGTTATTAATTGCCGTTCTTTTTAAAGGACGGTCAAAATAAAGAGAAATAGCCGGCTTTAGCCAAACATTTCAACTGTACGTTTTGGCTAAAGCCGACTTAGAAATTGGCATTGATATCCTTATCCGTCACTTGAAAGTGACGGCAATGAAGGTTGTAAAATTAGCTTATACTATTGTAGAGTTGGGTTATACGATTGTAAAGTTGGCTTATACGGTTGTAGAGTTGGTTTCGCGGTTGTAAAGTTGGCTTATACGGTTGTAGAGTTGGTTCCGCGATTGTGAAGTTGGCTTATACTATTGTAGAGTTGGTTTCGCGGTCGTAAAGTTGGCTTATACGGTTGTAGAGTTGGTTTCGCTATTGTAAAGTTGGCTTATACTATTGTAGAGTTGGTTTCGCGGTTGTAAAGTTGGCTTATACGGTTGTTGAGTTGATTCCGCGGTTGTGAAGTTAGCTTATACGGTTGTTGAGTTGATTCCGCGGTTGTAAAATTGGCTTATACTATTGTAGAGATGGTTTCGCGGTTGTGAAGTTGGCTTGTATAGTCGTAAAGCTGGTTTTGCACTCGTCAATCCAGTACTGGATAATGAAAAAGGCTGACCTGAGTAATTCAGATCAGCCTTTCTATATTAATTGTCAACTCTTAAGCCCCCTTCAGGGGGTTGGGGGTCAAATTTATTCATATCCATCTTCGTGTACGCTTTTTACAGAGCGACCTGAAGGATCGTTTAAATTTTTAAAAGCAGCATCCCATTCCAATGCAATAGGAGTACTACAAGCAACCGAAGGAACAGAAGGTACACATTTCGACGCAGCTTCCGATGGGAAGAAATCGGTAAAGATGGTACGGTAATAATATTCTTCTTTGTTCATTGGTGGATTAATCGGGTACGTTTCATTTACCTTAGCCATTTGCTCGTCAGAAACCAAGTCGGTAGTCATAGCGCGCAATGTGTCAATCCAGTTATAACCAACACCGTCAGAGAATTGCTCTTTTTGACGCCAGGTTACACTTTCCGGTAAATAACTTTCGAATGCTTTACGCAAAATCCATTTTTCCATTTTTCCTTTACCAGCCATTTTATCTTTTGGATTCAAACGCATAGCAATGTCCATAAATTCTTTATCCAAGAATGGAACGCGACCTTCAACACCCCACGAAGCCAATGATTTATTGGCACGTAAGCAGTCGTAAAGGTGAAGTCTTTCAATTTTACGAACCGTTTCTTTGTGGAATTCTTCAGCATTTGGAGCTTTGTGGAAATAAAGGTAACCACCGAAAATTTCGTCAGCACCTTCGCCCGATAGTACCATTTTTACGCCCATCGATTTGATAACACGAGCTAACAAATACATTGGGGTACTGGCACGAATCGTTGTAACGTCATACGTTTCGACGTGATAAATAACGTCACGAATGGCATCAAGTCCTTCTTGTACCGTGAAATGAATTTCATGATGAATAGTTCCAATATGATCGGCCACTTTACGAGCTGCAATCAAATCGGGCGAACCGTCCAACCCTACAGCAAAAGAGTGCAGTTGGTGACCCCAAACAGAAGAATCTTCTGATTGTTTCTCTGCAATTTTTTTAGCTACTGCCGAAATAATTGATGAATCCAATCCTCCCGAAAGTAATACTCCGTAAGGCACATCAGCCATTAACTGACGCTCAACAGCTGCTTCCAATGCATCGTGCAATTCTTGTATGCTTGTTTCATTGTCTTTTACTGCATCAAAATTTTCCCAGTCGCGAGAGTACCATTGTGTTGTTTTACCATCCGGACTATAGTAATATTGTCCTGGCAAAAACTCTTCAATTTTAGTACAGTATCCTTCTAATGCTTTCAATTCAGAAGCAACATAGTATGTTCCTTCAGCATCCCAACCTTGGTAAAGTGGAATAATACCGATATGGTCACGTCCGATCATGAAAATATCTTTCTCGATATCGTACAGCGCAAAAGCGAAAATACCGTTCAAATCTTCCATGAAATTTGGTCCTTTTTCACGATAAAGTGCCAAAATTACTTCACAATCTGATTTTGTAAGGAATTCGTATTTTCCTTCAAATTGTTTACGTATTTCCTGATGGTTATAGATTTCACCGTTAACGGCCAAAACTAATTTACCATCTTTGCTCAATAAAGGTTGTTTTCCCGATTCCGGATCCACAATCGATAAACGCTCGTGCGCCAAAATGGCTTTGTCATCAGAGTAAACGCCCGACCAGTCTGGCCCGCGGTGACGAATACGTTTAGACATTTTCAATACTTGTGGCCGCAAAGCCTGAGCTTGTTGTTTTATATCAAATGCACATACAATTCCACACATAGTTTTAATTAGTTACGAGTTACAATTACTGTTTTGCCAAGATCAAGCTTGTGCGGACAGTCAATAGTAAACAGTTGTTATGTTTTTTAGTTTATTATTTTGCGAAAGTTCCTAAATAACCACTGTTACTTTAGACCTTTCCATACTGTATTTATAAGGATTTATGAATATCTTCAGCCACTTTACGTCCGGAAGCAATAGCACGAACCACTAAACTGGCTCCCATTGCAGCATCACCGGCAGCAAATACTTTAGCAACATTGCTTTTGTTTTCCTTGTCGATAGCCACGTTTCCACGACCATCGAAGTTAACACCTAGTTCGGTCAATAAACCTTCGTGAACAGGGTGAATAAATCCAAGTGCCAAGAATACCAAATCTGCTTTGATAGTATCTGTTTTACCAGTTGGTTTCATATTCATGCGTCCGCTTTCATCTTTCGACCATTCTACTTCTTCTACAATCACTTCAGTAAGTTGACCTTTTACACCAACAAATTGTTTAGTGTTCAACGCCCATTTACGTACGCAACCTTCTTGATGTGAACTTGAAGTTTTCAAGATAGTTGGATAAAATGGCCAAGGAGTTTCAGGATTTTTGCCTACTGGTGGTTGAGGTAAAATCTCAATTTGAGTAACTCTCACGGCTCCTTGACGAATTGAAGTACCAACACAGTCAGATCCGGTATCACCACCACCAATTACAAGTATATGTTTGTCTTTCGCTGAAATAATGTCTTTTTCAGCAACCGTTTCGCCCATGATAAGCTGATTTTGTTGGCTTAAAAAGTCCATAGCGAAGTAAATACCTTTAAGGTCACGACCTTCAGGCTGAATGTCGCGAGGATGTCCGGCACCAATAGATAAACATACTGCATCGAAATTTTTCATAATCTCTTTGCCTGAAATGTCTTTTCCAACTTCAGTATTTGGTTTAAATTCAATACCTTCCTCTTCTAGCTGAGCTAAACGACGGTCGATAATGTTTTTATTCAATTTGAAATTTGGAATACCGTATCTCAACAATCCACCAAATCCATTGTCTTTTTCGAAAATGGTTACGTGGTGTCCCTTACGATTTAATTGTTGTGCAGCAGCTAATCCGGCAGGACCTGAACCGATAACAGCAACTTTTTTACCGGTGCGTGTTTTTGGTGGACGAGCTTTGATCATTCCTTCGATAAACGCAACTTCTGTAACAGCAGCTTCATTTTCGCGAATAGTTACCGGTGCATCGTGCAATGCCAATACACACGATTTCTCGCATGGAGCAGGGCAGATACGTCCTGTAAAATCAGGAAAGTTATTTGTTTCGTGTAAATTATCTACAGCTTCTTTCCATTGACCTTTGTATATAAGATCTTGCCATTCGGGCATTTTATTGCCCAGTGGACAACCCCAGTGACAGAAAGGAATACCACAATCCATACAACGCGAAGCCTGAAGTTTTCTGTCTTCGCGATTTAATGTCTGTTCAACTTCCCCGAAGTCGTAAATACGTTCGTTTATAGGGCGATAACCTGCGTCCTTACGGGGTATATTTATAAATGCTTTTGGATTTCCCATGATGTTTTTAGTCTTATCTTTGAAGTTTATCCAAAGTTTTTAAACTTTGGATAAACTAAATAATTAATATTAATAATCGCGTTCTACTTGAGCAATTTTCTTGTTGATAGCTTCCATCTTTTCTTCTTGTAATACTTTTTTGTATTCAATAGGAACGATTTTTTTGAATTTGTCAACATAACTACTCCAGTTATCCAAAATGTGCTTAGCACGTTGGCTACCTGTATATTTGTAGTGATTAGAAATTAAACCTTGAACTTCTTTACTGTCCATGCTGTCTTCGATAAGCGAAAGTTCAACCATTTCCATGTTACAGAAGAAATCAAAATTACCAATCTCATCAAGCACGTAAGCTACACCACCACTCATACCGGCAGCAAAGTTACGTCCGGTTTGTCCTAAGACAACGGTACGTCCACCGGTCATGTACTCACAACAGTGATCACCGGCACCTTCTACAACTGCAATTGCACCTGAGTTACGAACGCAGAAACGTTCACCAACAACACCATTTACATATAATTCGCCTGAAGTAGCACCGTATAACAAGGTATTTCCAGCAATGATATTATCTTCCGGTTTAAACGTGCTTTCTTTTGGTGCTACAATAACAATTTTACCACCCGAAAGACCTTTACCTACGTAATCATTAGCTTCTCCGGTAAGGTGGAAATAAACTCCTTTGCCTAAGAATGCTCCGAAACTTTGTCCTGCAGAACCTTCAAAGTAAGCTTTGATAGTATCGGTAGGTAGACCTGTTTGTCCATAACGTTTTGCAATTTCGCCCGAAAGCATTGCTCCAACAGTACGGTCGGTATTTTTAATTCTCGATTTAATTTGTATAGGCATGCACAGATCCAATGCAGGAAGCGATTTTTTAATCAACTCGCGATCCAATACTGCATCCAATTTGTGATCTTGCTCAGAAATATGACGTATAGCCAGATTTTCAATGTTCTTTGGAACAAACATTATTTTTGAAAGATCCACTTTTTTGATTTTTGGATTTCCTTCTATTACTTTGCGCTCAAGCAATTCTGCATGACCAACAATATCATCAAGTTTACGATACCCCATTTCAGCTAAGTGCTCACGAACATCTTGTGCAATAAAATGAAAGAAATTTACAAGGTATTCATGTTTTCCGGTGAAATGCTTACGCAATACTTCATCTTGTGTAGCAACACCTACCGGACAAGTATTTAAGTGACATTTACGCATCATTACACAACCAAGAATCAGCAATGCACTTGTTGCAAAACCATATTCCTCAGCACCCAACAACGAAGCGATGATAATGTCGCGTCCTGTTTTCAACTGACCATCAGTTTGTAAACGAACCTGACCACGCAAGTTATTCATTACCAATGTTTGTTGGGTTTCAGCTAAACCAATTTCAACAGGTAGACCTGCGTGCTTGATAGAGCTTGAAGGACTTGCACCAGTACCACCTTCGGCACCACTGATCAGAATCAGGTCAGCTTTTGCTTTGGCCACACCGGCAGCAATCGTTCCAACTCCGGTTTCTGAAACCAGTTTTACACTAATGGTAGCTGTTGGGTTGATGTTTTTCAAATCGTAGATAAGTTGAGCCAAATCTTCGATAGAATAAATATCATGGTGGGGTGGAGGTGAAATCAACGAAATTCCCGGTATAGAGTGACGGGTTTTAGCAATGATTTTATCTACTTTATGTCCAGGTAATTGTCCACCTTCACCGGGTTTTGCACCCTGAGCCATTTTAATTTGAATTTCATCGGCATTTACCAGGTATTCTGATGTTACACCAAAACGTCCGGAAGCAACCTGTTTAATAGCACTACGAGTGCTTAAACCATCTTCACGCAATTTGTAACGTTCAGGATCTTCACCACCTTCACCGGTATTGCTTCGTCCACCAATAATATTCATGGCAATAGCCATAGCTTCGTGAGCTTCACGACTGATTGAACCGTATGACATCGCACCGGTAACAAAACGTTTCATGATACTTTCAGCAGGTTCAACTTCGTTGATGTCAATTGGATTACGTTTAAAATCCATCAAGTCACGAATAAATATTGGTGCAGGTTTATCATCTACAGCTTTTACATATTCTTTGAACTTAGCGTAATCATTGGTTTTTGTTGCAATTTGCAAACGTGCAATGGTTTCAGGGTTCCAAGCATGTTTTTCGCCGTTATTGCGATATGCATATTGACCTAAGTTCTCCAACTGAGTAGGATCACTTCCTTCAGCAGGGAAAAATGCTTCGTTATGAGGTTTCAATACTTCGTTTGCAACATCTTCAATATCGATACCTTCGATAGCTGAAGAAATACCTTTAAAGTATTTGTTTAGAAATGGAGAAGAAATACCTACAGCTTCGAAAATATGTGCTCCACGGTAACTACGTAAAGTAGAGTTACCCATTTTGGACAATACTTTCATCAAACCTTTGTTTACAGCTTTAATGTAGTGTTTTTTCGCAGTTTCCATATCCATTGGGATATCGCCAGCTTTAATTCTGTCATTAATAACGGCAAAAACCATGTATGGGTTTACAGCGTTGGCTCCAAATCCGAACAACAATGCAAAGTGCATTACTTCACGTGGTTCAGCCGATTCAACAACGATGTCGATTTGCATTCTCTTGCGTTTTTGAACCAAATACAAGTGAACAGCAGAAACAGCAAGCAACGAAGGGATTGGTGCATGGGTAGCATCAACACCACGGTCGCTCAATACGATATAATTCTTTCCATCATCAACTGCTTTCTCAACTGATAAGCAAAGTTCCTGAATAGCTTTTTCAAGACCGGCAGCTCCTGTTTTAGGATTGAAAAGCATTGGTAATGAAATAGTATAGAATCCTTTATATTGTAAGTTGCTCAATATATCGAACTGAGTGTTTGTAAGAACAGGACTTTTTAGTTTCACCATTTTACAAATTTCAGGAGCAGCTTGTAATAAATTTTGATGTACTGAACCAATGTATCCGGTTAATGACATTACCAACTCTTCACGAATCGGGTCAATTGGCGGATTGGTTACCTGTGCAAATTGTTGACGGAAATAGTTGAACAAACGTTGAGGTTTATCAGAAAATACTGACAAAGCCACATCGTTACCCATCGACGAAGTTGGTTCATAACCATCATTTGCCATTGGAAGAATCAATCTTTCCAAATCTTCTTTTGAGTAAGCATAAGCGTGAAGCAATGTTTGGTAGTTATCTATATCATTTCTCACACTTCTACCAGAAGAAATATTATCAAGATTAATACAGTTTCTGTCTAACCATTCGCGATATGGGAATGCTTTTGCAAGACCTTCTTTTAATTCGTTATCGTAGAAAATCTGACCTAATTCGGTATCTACCATCAACATTTTACCAGGTTTCAAACGACCTTTGGCTTTAATTCTTGCAGGTTCAAATTCTACTGTTCCTGTTTCAGAAGCAATAATCATTACGTCATCGTGTGTAACAAGGTAACGGGCAGGGCGAAGACCATTACGATCAAGCATACCACCAGCATAGCGCCCATCACTGAAAAGTAAACATGCAGGACCATCCCATGGTTCCATAAATGTACTGTGATATTCGTAGAATGCTCTTAAATTGTCTGAAATAGGATTCTTTTGATTCCAGCTTTCAGGAACCAACATGGCCATTGCATGTGGTAAGCTTTTGCCGGACATAACTAAGAATTCCAATACATTATCAAGTGAAGCACTATCACTCATGCCCGGTTGAACAATTGGATATAAATCGTTCAAATTGCCCAGTTGATCAGATTTCAATACACTTTCGCGCGATTCCATCCATTGACGGTTACCACGGATGGTATTGATTTCACCATTATGACCCATCAAACGGAATGGTTGTGCCAAATCCCAGGTAGGGAAGGTGTTGGTACTAAAACGTGAGTGAACCAATGCAATACCTGAAGTAAAATTTTTGTCAGATAAGTCGGGGAAGTACTCCCGTAATTGCAAAGAAGTTAGCATACCTTTGTAAATCATCTGTTTAGTAGACAAACTTACAATGTAAAAACTACGCTCTTTTGATATATTTGATTTGGAAATGGAATTTTCGATTTTTTTGCGAACCATATACAGCTTCCGTTCTAGTTCTTCTTGAGAAGTAGCTCCGGTTACGAAAATTTGTTTTGTTTGTGGCTCGTTTGAGGCGGAGATAGCTCCAAGAATATCGCTATTAACAGGTACATCTCTAATAGCAAGTAATGTAAGGCCTTCTTTTTCGACGTTTTCTTTGATAACGTTCAAGCAAAGTTCAGCTTTATTATTGTCTTTAGGTAAAAAAACAAGACCAGTCCCATATTTACCTTTAGCAGGTACAGGAATGCCTTGTAGTAGTATAAATTCGTGAGGTATTTGCAATAAGATACCGGCACCATCACCGGTCTTGTTATCAGCACTTTCGGCTCCACGGTGTACCATGTTTTCAAGTACCTGAAGCCCATTTTCTACAATCTCATGTGATTTCTCTCCATGTAGATTCAACACTAATCCTACACCGCAGGCATCGTGTTCGTTCTGAGGTGAATATAGCGATTTCTGCTCATATTCGTCAGTGTGTTGTGAGTTTGAATAATTAGTTGTCATAGCTTTTCTTTGTTATACGCTTAAAAACTGTTGCTTTTTAGCTCATCTGCTGTGTTAATTTGTTTTATTGTTTTTTGCAAAATAGTGGGAAACCCATTTTGGGTTTCCCACTATCTTTATTTTTGAAAGATGTTGTTAACCTTCAATTATCGGATAAATAACAATTCTCTGTATTTAGGCAATGTCCACATTTCGTCATCAACAACTAATTCAAGTTTGTCAATATTGTAACGGATTACATCGAAAAATGGTAAAACAACATCGTGATAAGCAGTTGCTTTTTTATCTTCGTGTTCAATAACATTTGCAGTTTTACGTGCTTCAACCAATGCTTCAACGTTGTCTTTGATAATAGAAATGCGTTCTGAAATTTCTTCAATCAATGCCATATCTTGTGAGGCAATTTTATCAGCTTTATCGGCTGCAAATACTGCTTTTGTTTTGTACACATTGTCCAAAAGAAGTGATTGGTAACGAGTTGCTACAGGAATAATGTGATTGATAGCCAAATCGCCTAAAACACGAGCTTCAATTTGAATTTTCTTAGTATAAGTTTCCCATTTCACTTCGTTACGAGCGTGCAATTCTTTTTCTGTAAGAACGCCCATTTTAGTGAACAACTCTACACTGCTTTTGCTAGTGTAAGCTTCAATAATTTTTGGAACGCTGGTTTCACAATCCAAACCACGTTTTGCTGCTTCAACTTTCCACTCATCGCTGTAACCATTTCCGTCAAAACGAATAGCTTTAGAAGCTTTAATGTATGATTTGATAACATCGAAGATAGCTTTTTCTTTAGTAGAACCACCTGCAATTTTAGCATCAACTTCAGCTTTGAATTCAAACAATTGAGCTGCAACAGCAGTGTTCAAAGCAGCCATAGCCGAAGAACAGTTTGCTGAAGAACCAACTGCGCGGAACTCGAAACGGTTTCCGGTGAATGCAAATGGAGAAGTACGGTTACGATCGGTATTGTCTAAGAAAACTTCAGGGATACGAGGTATTCCTAAATGTAGTTGTTTTTTGTCATCAATAATAATTGCATCTTCGCTTGTGCTGTTTTCTAATTTATCAAGAATAGCAGTCAATTGAGTTCCAAGGAATGCAGATACAATTGCAGGAGGAGCTTCGTTTGCACCCAAACGGTGAGCATTTTGAGCTGTCATAATTGATGCTTTCAAAAGACCGTTGTGTTTGTAAACTGCCATCAATGTATTTACCAAGAAAGTAACAAATTGTAAGTTTTCTTCAGCTGTTTTTCCTGGAGCATGTAGAACAACACCTGTATCAGTACCAAGTGACCAGTTATTGTGTTTACCAGAACCGTTAATACCTGCAAATGGTTTTTCGTGCAATAATAAACGGAAACCATGACGACGAGCTACTTTCTTCATGATAGACATCATCAATAAGTTTTGGTCTACAGCCAAATTACATTCTCCATAGATAGGAGCAAGCTCAAATTGGTTAGGAGCAACCTCATTGTGACGAGTTTTTGCAGGAATACCATATTTGTAAGCTTCGAACTCAATATCTTTCATGTAAGCAGCAACACGTGTTGGAACTGATCCAAAATAGTGATCGTCCAATTGTTGGTTTTTAGCTGAATCATGTCCCATCAATGTGCGACCTGTCAACACTAAGTCTGGACGAGTTGCGTACAAGCCTTCATCAACCAAGAAATATTCTTGTTCCCAACCTAAGTAAGCAACAACTTTCTTTACGCTAGGGTCAAACATTTGACAAACGGCAACTGCAGCTTTATCAATAGCGGCCAACGCTTTCAATAAAGGAGCTTTCAAGTCAAGAGATTCACCGGTATATGAAATGAAGATAGTAGGGATTACTAAAGCATCGTCCATTACAAATGCTGGAGATGATGGATCCCATGCGGTGTAGCCACGAGCTTCGAAAGTGCTACGGATACCGCCATTAGGGAAAGAAGAAGCATCAGGTTCTTGTTGAGCAAGAAGTTTTCCTGAAAAATCTTCGATAATAGTTTCACCTGGAGCACCAGCATAGTCGATAAACGAATCATGCTTTTCAGCAGTACCATCTGTTAATGGTTGGAACCAGTGTGTGTAGTGAGTTGCTCCTAATTCAGTTGCCCAAAGTTTCATACCTGCAGCTACCTGACTAGCAAGCGCAATGTCAAGAGTTGCACCTTTATCAATTACATTTTTCAACGCTTTAATAGTATCTTTTGAAAGATATTTTACCATTGCGGCTTTGTTGAAAACATACTTTCCGTAATAATCGGAAGTGAACTTTGAAGGGGCAATAACTTCAACGGCTTTTTTCTTAAAAGCTTCTTCTACTGCGTTAAATCTCAATGATGACATAATTATATTTTTTGAGGGTTATTTTTTTGTTCTTATTTTTAAATTAGAGTCTTATTCTTTCGTTATGATATTAAATCAGTGCAAAAATAATTAAAATGATAGTTTTTACACTATAATATACCCAATTTCTGAAAAAAAAGATTTATTGGTTTTGATTCGAAAATGAATTATCGATATTTGTGTCAATTAGAAATAATTATTGCTATAAAAGTAATAAATCGATATTTCACCCTTTTGAATGCTTTTTTGTATAAAACAGATTGAATATACAGCAAAGATACAAAACAATTGGATATAATAGGATATTTACTTTCAAACAATGAATAAATATTCTGAAAAATGTTGTTTTTTATAAAAAAGTATCTGTTTTTGTCTGTAGTCAGGTCATTTCTCGCGAGATGACCTGACCCAAACAATAAAACTAAAAAACACACGATTAGTTGTAACCAATTTCACCGTGTATGGGGAGTTGATTAATCAAAGTTATTATAAGCAGTTTCGCCATGTTGAGTTTCATCAAGACCTATTGCTTCATGTTTGTCAGAGACGCGTAGTCCAACGAATTTATCGACAATTTTAAACAGTATAAATGTTCCGATACCGGAGAAAATTATAGTAACACCTACAGCTAGAAATTGTATCCATAATTGGTGAAAATTTCCGTAAATAGCCCCGCTATAAGCTGATTGGATAAGGGGAGAAGCTAATACGCCTGTTAATAGCGCACCTAAAATACCACCAACACCGTGAACACCAAATGCATCCAGCGAATCGTCATATCCTAATTTTGGTTTTACGTAGGCAACCATGCAAAAGCACACTAATGATACTATAACTCCAATGGCCAACGCACCGGGAACTCCAACGAATCCTGCTGCAGGGGTAATTGCAACCAAGCCACCAACAGCACCGGTACTAATACCTACAACTGTTGGGCGTTTGTCGATAATCCAATCCAAAAGAGCCCAGGTTAATGCAGCAGCGGCAGCAGCAATATGCGTAACCATTAATGCGTTAGCGGCAAGTCCATCAGCAGCAAGTCCACTACCAGCATTAAATCCGAACCAGCCAACCCATAGCAAACCGGCACCAATAACTACATAGGTAATATTGTGAGCAGGTATGGCATGACCCTTATAGTCGCGACGTTTTCCAAGCATTACAGCTGTAACAATGGCAGCCACACCGGCATTAATGTGTACAACGGTACCTCCTGCAAAATCCAACGCTCCTAATTTAAACAACCAACCATCGGCAGCCCAAACCCAGTGTGCAACAGGATTATAGATAAATAACGACCAAAGAACCGAAAATACTAAGAATCCTTTAAAATTAATACGTTCGGCAAATGCTCCAATAATCAAAGCTGGCGTAATAACCGCAAACATACATTGAAACATGATAAATATGATGTGTGGAATGGTACCAACTGCAACACCATCAAGCCCAACTTGCGAGTGCGAAATAAAATAAGGGCTTAAATCACTAATGCCAATATTGTTTAAAAATGCCCAGTGAAACCCACCGATATATGGTTTTAAAGCTTCGATAGAATTGGTACCAAATGAAGTGCTATAACCTACTACCACCCATTCTATACTGATAACTGCTACCAAAACAAATACCTGCATAAACACGTTCAGTACGTTTTTTCGACGAACCAAACCGCCGTAAAACAATGCTAATCCGGGAATCGACATAAGCAATACAAACGCAGTAGCAACGATCATCCATGCCGTATCTCCTGCGTTTATTGTTGGTGCAACGGGCGTTGCTGTTTGAGCTGATAGCGTAGATACAGACAACGCCAAAAGTGCTATTATTGATAAAATATTTTTCTTCATGTTTTTATTTTCTTCTTGATTCTTAACTGTTTATATTCTCTACGATTCTTTGTTAAACAATGCATCCGGTCCTGATTCGCGGTTACGAATACGGAATGTATCTTCAATATCGTAAATAAAGATTTTTCCATCTCCTGTTTCGCCCGTCCAGGCCGAGTCAAGTATGGCGTTTACCGTCTTTTCGAGATTAACATCGCGAACTACGATAGAAAGCATTCTTCTGTGGATATAATTAGATTGAAATACCTGACCTCTAACTATTTGTTCTTCGGTCGATTTCCCTAATCCTGTAATATCCCAATAAGAAAACCAATCAATACCTTCATTGTAGAGAGCTTCTTTTACATCTTCAAATTTTGACTTGCGGATAATTGCTTCAATTTTTTTCATAAATCGTGTTGTTTTTTATTTGTAATGTTTCGATTTTTCATACACTTATGTATGTTTTTGCAATGTGTTTTTTGTTTTATCGCTAGAATAATAGCATTTTGTTGTCTATTGTCATTATTTCGCTGCAAAAGTATATTAAATATTTCAATGTACAATGCAAAATGACAACAATCATATCTTAAATACGACAAAAAGGTATGGAAAATAACTAATAGACAACATAAATGTAGCTTATTCATAAGATTACTTTCAGAATTACTTTGATCAATGCTCAAATATTGCGCTTTTACTTAACAAATATCAGTTTTTGTGATTATTTTGTTTTAATCTGACTTTTAGATACGAACTGGATGGAACTGACATAAAAAAGACAGACTATTTCTAGTGAAATAGTCTGTCTGATAATGCTAAATTGAATCAATCATTTATGACTTTTATCAATAGAATAATTTTTCGATACCCATATAAACAAAAGCTCCGGCAAAATAGCCAATAAGCGCCAGCCAACTAATTTTTTTTATGTACCAGAAAAAATCAATTTTCTCCATTCCCATGGCAGCAACGCCTGCTGCAGAGCCAATTATGAGAATGCTTCCACCTGTTCCCAAACAATAAGCTAGAAACTCCCATAAATAATTATCCATCGGATACTGGTCCAAGCTATACATTCCTTGTGTAGCAGCCACCAACGGCACATTATCAATAACTGCTGACGACAATCCTATAGACATTACAATTACACTCAGATTATCAATGGACTTAGCCAACCACAATGCAATGGAGGTTAGAATTCCGGATGCTTCCAATGCTGCAATTGACATTAAAATTCCTAAAAAGAACAAAATACTTGAAAAATCAATGTTATGTAATGCACTAACTAATGTAAAACGCTTTTTCTCTTCATAATCATACGATCGATGCATAATTTCAGTGACAACCCACAGTAAACCGAGCCCCAACATCATTCCCATGAACGGCGGTAAATGAGTTGCCATTTTGAACATCGGAACCAAGATTAAAATAAGAATACCAAGTATTAATATTTTGGTTTGTTTTGACCTCGAAAGTATACCGGAAGAAACGTACCGTTGAATTTCAACCCGTTCCACTTTACCCTTTATGCTGATTGAAATAATAATTAACGGTACGATTAAACAGACAAGACTAGGCAAAAAAAGTTTCGACATAATATTGGCGGCACTGATTTGCCCACCAATCCAAAGCATAGTAGTAGTAATATCACCAATGGGTGTCCATACTCCACCGGCGTTGGCGGCAATTACCACAATGCCAACAAACAACAAACGATCGTCTTGGTTTTTAACCAGTTTCCTTAGCAACGACACCATTACAATGGTTGTTGTCAGATTATCAAGGATGGCAGAAAGAAAAAACGAAAGAAAACCAACAATCCAAATTAAACTGCGCTTATTTGTACTATTAACAAAACGTGCAATTGTATCAAAACCATCATGGGCATCAATCAGCTCAGCGATAGTCATTGCTCCTAATAAGAAAAAGAGAATACCGGAAATATCACCTAAATGCTTCAACAAAGAATCGTTGACAGCCAATTTATTTACTGTGAAAAGAATATAAACAACCCAACAGAGCACCCCGGTTATTAGAGCTGATGCTGCCTTATTGATTTTGATTGCACTTTCAAAAGCTATTGCTGCGTATCCAATTCCAAAAATGGCGAGTAATATAAACATCATAAGGAAAATATTTAAAATGAGTTGTAAAGGTAGTAATACGATTCGAATTTAATGTCAAAGTGTTTAAAAAATAAGCAGGTTATTTCCGATGAAACAACCTGCTTAAATGCGGATAATTGCTTCAATTTTTTCCCATGATTATTTTATATTTTGTGTTTGAGTGAGATTTATGTTGATTTAGAGGGGGGTGTTCTTTGGCAGAGGTATATGTATAAAAATAAGCAGACTATTTCTAGTGAAATAGTCTGTCTGATAATGCTAAATTGAATCAATCATTTATGGCTTTCATCAATAAAATAATTTTTCGATACCCATATAAACAAATGCTCCGGCTAAATAGCCAAGCAAAGCTAGCCAGCTTATTTTTTTTACATACCAGAAGAAATCAATTTTCTCCATACCCATAGCAGCAACTCCAGCAGCCGAGCCGATTATCAGAATGCTGCCACCTGTCCCTGCACAAAAAGCAAGGAATTCCCATAAATAATTGTCCATTGGGTATTGCGTTAAGCTGTACATGCCTTGCGTTGCAGCAACTAATGGGACATTGTCAATAATTGCTGAAGAAAGACCTATTGACATAACGATAGCACTGAGATTGCCTATGGTTTTTGAAAGCCATAGAGCGGTTGTGCTTAAAATACCTGAACTTTCCAAGGCGGCTATGGCCATTAATATGCCAAGAAAAAATAAAATACTTGAAATGTCGATTTTATGCAATGCATTAACAAGGGTTAGATGTTTCTTTTCTTCTTGATTTTCATCTTTATACATGACTTCGGTGATTATCCATAAAATTCCTAATCCCAATAGCATTCCCATAAATGGAGGGAGATGGGTGTACGTTTTGAATACCGGAACTAAAATCAAAACCAAAAGTCCTAGAACTAAGATGATTTGTTGTTTTTTTCTTGTAAGTATGTTGTCTGGAGATTGTGGCTTTGTTACAACGCGTTCCACTTTGCCTTTTAATTGGAATGATATGGCAATTAGTGGAATAATCAAACAAACTAAACTAGGCAGAAATAATTTTTGCGAGATATTCATTGTCGAAATTTGACCGCCAATCCAAAGCATAGTTGTTGTAACATCTCCAATTGGAGTCCATGCACCTCCCGCATTAGCCGCAATTACAACTATTCCGATAAAAAGTAATCGGTCATCGTTATTTTTGATAAGTTTTCGAAGTAACGAAACCATTACAATGGTGGTTGTTAGGTTATCAAGAATTGCAGAAAGAAAAAAGGTGATGAATCCAACAATCCAAATTAATCTTTTTTTGTTCGTTTGAGAAATGAACTCGGTTATAATTTCAAACCCATCGTGAGCATCAACCAGTTCTACAATGGTCATAGCTCCCATCAAGAAGAACAAAATGCTTGATATATCGCCCAAATGTATTAAGAGTGATTCGTTTACTTGCAATTTGTTCGAAGTGAAGAAAATGTACGTTACCCAACATAAAACACCTGTTACGATAGCTGATGCGGTTTTGTTTATTTTGATACTGTTTTCAAATGCTATCGCTGCATAGCCAATGCAGAAAATCAGGAGAAGAATTATTGTCATGTTTTTGATTGTTTTATTGATAATTGCAAATGTATGTCTATTAATTGAAGGTGTAAAATATTTTTTTATTTTATTGTTCAATTTTTCTCCATTTTAGTTATTACTTTGTTTAAATAAGCAGGCCATTTCTCACGAAATAGCCTGCCTGAAACAATAAAACTAAAAAACACACGATTAGTTGTAAGCAGTTTCACCGTGTTTGAGTGGTTTTTTAAGTATCGAATTTATTGTTCTAATGATACTTTAAAAACGCAATATCTTTTTTAAATTTAGACTACTTAATCTGTTGATTTATTAGAAATGAAGGAATTTCTCAAAAGAAAAATTCCTTCATTGTCTTTTATATATCTCCGTTATCTTGAAAGTGGAGTTTCAGAGTTTTTGTCCATTTTGACTCCATAGTATGCTTCAACGCCCATTTCTGGTACATCAAGACCTGCAAGTTCATCTTTGGCGCTTACTCTAATTCCACCGGTTAATAAGCTGGTTAATTTGAATACTACCCAACCAATTGCTGCAACATAAATTATATTTACAGTAACACCAATTATTTGTGCATAGAACTGGCTTGCATCTCCGTAGAATAAACCGGTAACAGTACCTTTTACGCCATTCCAACCATCACCATAACTACCATCAGCAAATAATCCTAATGCAATCATACCCCATGCACCGTTTACACCGTGAACTGCGGATGCACCAACTGGATCGTCAACTTTAAGTTTTTTCTCAATAAAGAATGCTGCTTCGATAACCAATACTCCTGCAACTAAACCAATAAGAGCAGCAGATTGTACAGAAACAAAGGCACAAGGAGCTGTAATAGCAACTAAACCGGCCAACATACCGTTGATCATCATGGATGGATCTGGTTTTTTTGTTTTAAACAACCACATGTAGAGCATAGAAGCAAAAGCTCCAGTTGCTGAGGCAATCATTGTATTTACAGCAATTACACTGATTCTTAAATCGCCACCAGCTAAAGTCGAACCAGGGTTGAACCCGAACCAACCGAAAGCAAGAATAAAGCAACCAACTACTGCCATTGGAAGGTTGTGACCTGGAATTGCATTAGGTGAACCATCTCTGTTGTATTTACCTAAACGAGGGCCAATAATTACTGCACCAACGAATGCTAACACACCACCGGTCATGTGAACTACTGAAGAACCTGCGAAGTCAACTACACCATGGCCTAAGCCGAACATGTTGCCAAGTTGTGACAACCAGCCACCGCCCCATACCCAGTTTCCGTAGATTGGATAAATTAAAGCACCTACAAGAATTCCATAAATAGCGAATGAAGAGAATTTCCAACGTTCTGCCATAGAGCCTGTAGGGATAGTAGCAGTTGTGTCCATAAATACCATTTGGAATAAGAATAATCCAAATACGGCAACATCATAAGTGCCTGTAAGGCAGAATCCTTTTAAACCAATAAGACCAAAAGAATGACCAAATAGATTAATTGAAAATTCATTGGCTAAGCCTCCGAAACCTCCTAAGGTACCTAATGAGCCTACCCCACCAAACATAAATGCAAAACCGGTGATAAAGAATCCAATCATCCCTAATGCGTATACCATCATATTCATAGACATTGTAT
>Ga0209540_10000161_pt1 | contig 85349 bp, 44 predicted proteins | sample BarGraIncu01121A_FD_184501 | JGI IMG/M metagenome (GOLD analysis project Ga0209540, IMG submission 184501) | Arctic peat soil microbial communities from Barrow, Alaska - Barrow Graham LP Incubations 011-21A (SPAdes) (version 2) | ecosystem: Environmental > Terrestrial > Soil > Wetlands > Peat... | reverse complement strand
TGTTTTCGATATAGGTGTATCCGCTTCGTTTTGCATAAAAGCGGAGGTATAACATATTTCCGTTGCCTGTGAGTGCTTGTGCTCCGGCTGAGGCAATATATAATCTTCCAGCCGTGCTGCTGTTGATGGTTGGAATTCCCCAGCTTTTCATCAGGGTACCGACCGAATCAATTCCCAAATATTCAACGTAAGTGGAGTTGTAACTTAACCCGAATTTAAACGCGTAAACATCTTTTCCGGTAAGCAGCGTATCGGCCTTAACTATAACTGTAAAGGTATCCTTTTCTGATACTGTGTTATTTAATATGCTGAATCCGATAGCTTGCGCAGTGATTTTTTCAACCGGAAACAAACTGAATATCAGGATAAAAAAACAGGATATGATGGTAAATTTTATATGCTTTTTCATTGTCGTAATTGTTGAATTGTTGAAACTTGTAATTCTTCCCGGATCATTAAAAACCCGGGAAAAAAATTATTTTCTTATTTCCGGTTGATAACCAGTTTTTCAGAGAAGTTTCTGCCATCGGCAATTATCCGAACAAGATAAACGCCATTCTGCAAATTACCCAAATCAGACAACGGAATCTGTAATACCTGTTTTCCTTCGCCTATTTCATTATAATTATAAATTGCCAGCGTTCTGCCCGAAATATCAGTCATGTTGATATTCAGGTTTTTAAATCGTGTCTGTGTATAAAATTCAATATTCAATTTATCTCCGCCAATCCAGATATTCATTATTCTGTTTGCTTCAACGGGTGTGAATGAAGTAATAATTCGCGATGCAATTGGAATTGTTGAATCGTTCAGCGTCAGCTGACTTTCATTGGCAATTGCCGAAGCAATACTGAATTCCGATTCGGCAATAGTAGGATTCACCAGTTTGAATGTCAAGTAAATGACATTGTTATTCAACGATAAATCCTGAGCCGAAGCCATGGAAACTGCCAGTATACCTTTATCGGTCAGAGTTGTCTGTGCAAAAGTAATATCCGGGTTCAGTTTTGAAGTCCCAACATTCAGCAATTCGATATGCTGCTGATTGAAATTAAATTTCAGATCGAGCGATTTTACTCCGGCACCGGTACTCAGTGTAACAGGAATTATAAATTCTCCGTTGCCTGTTGCCGGCTGAACAGTTGCCAGCGTGATACTGGCCTGTACATTGTCAGCCGGAGCATGTTTCCGGATCATGCTCGGGTTGGGCGTAAATGTTGCAATCAAATTTACATTGTACTGTAAAATCATGGAGGCATCGTACGATGTAATTGAACCGTTTTTACTGACATCAGCCACGTTTTGTTGTGCAGGATTGAGCACAATATTCAAAACGGCATATTGCAAAATAAGCGACGCATCATACGGATTGATCGTTCCGTTCAGGCTGACATCGCCAAGTTCGGCTTTGGTGAGTTGTGATGTAAACGGTGTGAAAGCCACATAATCCGATATCCGTTCGCCAATTCCCGAAGGATTGGACGTGGCGTTTTTAGGTCCGGTGGTAGAGTTAAACCAACAATTGGTTGCAATAACGGTAGTTGACGATGATTTATTCCAAATGGCGTATCCGTAGTTATCGTCCACATCTATAAAATCGCAACCGGTAATAACCGGAAACGAAGAATTATTGGCCATAATTCCGTGATAACCTTTATCAAAACGACAGTTCTGAATGGTTGGTGAAGCATTGTCTAGTGTAATAGCTCCGCGTGAATCGGGATACGAAGCATATTTGATAATACAGTTTTTCAAAACACAATTTTCATCAACAGATTCATTATAAAAATAAATGCCACGCCATGCATAATTCCAGGGTGCATTGGCATCTGCATTATTATAAGTATCACCTCCGTAAAAATCATCCCGGTCGGATGTAAAGACTATAGCGCTATCGGGTGTGCTTCCTCCGACTGCTATCAATCCGTTACTCACATTCAGGTAACCATAACTCGTAAATTTGGCTATTATTCCCGGTTCAATTGTTAGTTTGGCAGCACTGCCAACGGTATAATAATTAAACACATACGGGATATTGGTAATTCCTGCAAAATTACGCTTCATCAACGTAGCATCCTGGGTAAGTGTTTCATCATTTACACGGATAGCCCTGCCTGTGGATCCGGTAATAGTATTTCCGGCAGTAGAGCGCGGATAAGTAAGCAAAGAGGTATTGAATGGAAAACTGATATTATTAAATGTACAGTTATCAATAGCGGGAGCACTCAATCCAACAAGAGAAATTCCACAATTTGGGTAATATTCAAATGTGCAATTTGTAATGTTAGGTGAAGCATTATTTAACTGAATCGGAGTTGTGGTAGAATACCGGAAAATGGCATGATCAATAGTACTTGAATCATTTGCTGAATCGTAAAACACAAAATAATTACCACTGTTATTTAGCGATGCGGCACCATTTTGCTGACTGTCTTTTGGATTGCCATACAAATCATCCTCCACTGTTGTAAATACAACCGGATTGGCCGCTGTGCCCTGAATATTTAGTTTGCCGGTTATATTCCAGCGTCCGGGACCTTTAAATGTTAGTCCGGCCGGTATTGTCAACTGATCTGTAACAGTCAATGCATCATCATACCATAAATAAGTAATAGGATTGTATCCTGCAAAACTACGTACCGGAACAGTTCCGTTTACTGTTCCCGGCCTAAGCTTTATGGCAATATCCGCCACATTGGACAGTTTATTCGTTCCCGTAAAGGTAGGATTGGCAAACATATCCATATAGATAGGTTCCCAGGCAATATTACTAAACTCACAGTCTTTAATTTCGGGATTGGCACTTCCAAAAATTGACAATCCGCATTGATTGGTAAAATTAATTTTTACCGAATCAAGCAATACATGGCAATCGGTGATCTGGATCGGACAATCAATGTTCCAACCTCCACCGCAATATCGTACGTCACAGTTTCGCAGAATATTGTCTGTATCGCTTGCCGAGCCTGTAAAATTAAATCCGTACCAGTCATAGTTATTGGGAACCGTTGAGGTGGTATTATTGTTGGTATCCCCTCCGGCTGAGTCGTCATTGATGGAAGTGAAAATAATCTTTTCTGTTTTTGTTCCAATAGCTTTTATGGCTCCGTTTATCACCCAGTTCTGGCCGAAACGTTGCGATTTGATGACCACGCCCGGATTGATAGTCAGAACATTTCCACTTGCAATAGTAATTCCATGTGTCATGATATAAGGCAGATTTGTGTATTCGGCAAAGTCCATCTTCTTTAAAGTAGGCGAATCGGCTTCCACACCATCTAACTGAATACCGGTAAATCCGACGCTGGTCAACGTGTTTCCCTGTATATTGGGTGTTCCGGTGCTTAAATTATATCCTATCGGATATTGAGGTATATTTACGAAACTATTATTGGTTATCTGGGCATTTTTAGTAAACCATATGGCATTGTACGTATTTTTTATTTCACACTTATTGACTACATTGCTATTTTTTACATAGATAGCCCAATTACTTGAGTAATTTCCTGCATAATTAAATTTCCAGTTTTCAATTTTCGAAAGAGCTGTACTATACAGGCAAATTCTTCCTCCTACACTCGTACCCGGAGTTTGGGTTCCATCGTTTTGCGAGTCGGCCGGATTTCCGTAAGTATCGTCAGCAATATGAGTAAAGATAATGGGTTCAGCCGTTGTACCAATTCCGGTCAGGATACCATTTGCAGTAATCATCGAATTACCATCCCTGCATTTTATTACCACACCGGGGTCAATAACCAACGAAGCAGTATCATGCACAATTGTATTATCGTACAGACAGTACGAAATATTGTTTAGCCCGATAAATGAGATTTTTTTCAGATGTCCTTCATCCACGACTGTAGTTCCCCGAAGTCGTATCGCTCTGTATTCACGGGCATTAAATTGTACGGAATCATTCGTAAAGGTAGGATTTGCATTCATATCCATTGTTAAATTGTACGCTTCTCCGTTTACAACGGTTGAAGGTCCAAACACACAATTGGATATCACCGGATTACTGATTCCCTCAATGTGTAGATTCCATGCATTTCCGGCAAACCGGCAGCTGTCGATGATGGGTGAAGCATTGGTGGTTCTTAGTGCTGCATACCATTCATAATCGTATGAAGCATTTTTAAGTACACAATTCCTCATGATACAAGCCGAATCGATTGAACCATCGTAAAATCGGATACCTCTCCAATAGCTTCCCGTAGAATATTTATCAAAAACGACAGGATTGTCTTTTGTCCCGATGGCTTTTACCTTTCCACCATAAACTTCAATATCGGTACCATTCATCTGCAAATTTACACCTGGATCCATAATCAGGGTTGCATTTGTATTGACATCTATATTATTGTCATTAAAGTACGGATAGCCAAAATTTTTCAGGTGAAACTCCTGACTAAATCCTTCAAAATCTATATCAATAAAATTATAGATATTATCGGTAAATACCAGATTTTTCCCGGGATTTATAACACCTGCGCCATAAAACTGGATGGGAATATTAGAGTTTGATATTTGTGTGCTGTCGATATTCAGCGTACCCAGATAGCTGATTCGAACTGAACCGCTGAGATTGTTCACGGTACATTTGTGCAGAGTCATTTGTCCTTTTCTGACGTACAGGTTTTGAGCATATTCCACTATACAATTGTTCAGATTTACATTTCCAACTTCATAATATTCATAAGAAACGTAAATGCCATCCCAGAAACCTTTCGTTACTCCGGCATTGCCTGTAAAAGTGGCTCCACTGGCATTTAATATACCCCTTACATGCAGGTATCGGCCGGAATTGAATTTTACAATAACTCCCGGCTCTACAGTCAGGGTTACCCCTGTATTCACTTCAATACTATTCACAATCACATACGGACTGTTTGCAGCAGTCCAGGCAGTGTTCGAAGTTACCGTACCGGTAATGTCGGTTGCATTTGCACCTGTTATAACAATACAAAGGGCAAGAATTGAAAGTAAAAATTTGTGTTTCATAGCAAAAAAATATTGATTTGTTAATTATATCCTATATTAAAACAGAATTATTGGCAAATTTTGGCTATAAGCAAACTTTCAGAGACTATTTCAATGATCATTTATGTACATTAGTTTAAAACAGCAAACGAATGTAAATAGTTTGTAAACATAAGGAATATCCAATAGGATTAATCTTAAACGTATGTATATTTATGTTTCTTTATGTTTCTTTATTATTGTAAAAAGTGTACAAATTCACGCTACTACGCTTTCAAAAAAGCCGGGAGGCTCAATATTCCTGAGTTTACATTGGTTTTGCGGTGCTCCAATCAGGTTGTTCAGGCGAAATATTCAGCCACCGCTATGACGGTAACAGGAAAGCATTCGAATTACCAGAATATGATAACCGAATTTAAAAGTCCGGTACAAATAAAAAGCTCCGGAAATCATTCGATTTGCGAAGCTTTTTATCAATCCAAACTAAATTATTTACAATCAATTTACTTCTACAAACACTGAATTCGATGCTTTCTTACCATCAGCAGACGTAGCAAATATATACACAAACTCGATGTTTTCTTTACCCACATTAGGCATTGCCAGTTGAATGGAACAAGCAGTTTCACTACCTCTTGCCTGACGGGTAACATACAATGCTCCTGCCAGGGTTTTTGCAAGTACGGTTACCACATCTTCTGCCGTTGCGTAAGGAAATTCAATGTTCGAATCACAACTCAATATAAGTCCTGTTTCATTCAGTGTTGTCAAATTAACTTTCACTAAAGGAAATGTGATAATTCTCAAACAGAGCCCCTGCTGGCGTGGGACGAAAGCAGTTCTCGCATTATTTTACATCTTTACCATTGATGCTAACTTCCGCATTGGTAAGTACTAGCTTGTTTTCACCTTCTTTAGTTATTATCTTGCAATTCACTAGTTTAACGTTTTTAGCAAAGAAAACACCAAATGGATTATCAGCAGTGATATTGACATTTTGAAAGAGAACATTGGATACCGCAGATTCAGGCAATCCCCAGATCAAACCGGCTCTCTTTCCTTTTTCAGCAGTTGCGGTAATGTCATAAAAAGAGATGTTACGATAGATGGGCGTAAGCTCGGTAACAGGAGCTGAAGGATATGTTTCGGCGATCTCAGGCGTTATCTTTTGTAAATCTCTATATTTACGATCTTTTGCCATGTAAGAGGCGTATATCAGAATTGGGATACCGACATTCGTCATATGCAGATTTCGATAGGTTAAATTCTGAAGCAATCCACTCCGGTCGCGATCTGATTTTATGCGAATACCACATTCTGTATTTGTGAATGTGCAATTTTCAACTGTGATATTAGACACGCCACCTCTCGTTGGACTACCAATGGATACGCCATGTCCATAACCATACGTGCAACCTGTAATAAGTACATCCGACGTGCCGCCACCGCATGTAAAGTCATCGTCACCCGTACTAATATCGCAATTCTGAACCAATATCTTTGTCCCACTTACATTGCATGCATCGGTATTATGACTTGGATTCACAGGATCGGTCGATGCAGGGGCACGAACAATCACTTTCCGTACAGTTACGTTTGATGATTTACCACCAACTGTTATATGAAACATCGGCGAATTCATCATTTTCACTTGTTCAATCAAAACTTTGTCGCAATCTCTAAAAGCAATCATTCGGGGACGTTTTGCGTTTTCTGTTTTGGCAAATGGCCACCAGGGACTTCCTTGTCCATCGATCATGCCTTTACCGCTTAGTGCAATATCGTGAAGTTTTGTGCCACTGATAAAATTCTGTCCCTCAGCTGTGCCGCCGGGATATTTATCTATTGGTAACATCCGGAGAATTGCAGCAGAGTCGATCTGCAGGTTCAGGTTATTGGTGAACTGAAACGGACCACATAAGTATTCACCTGATGGTATAACAACCTTTCCGCCACCTGCATTCCCTGCAGCATTTATGGCACTCTGGATAGCTTTGGTATTATCCGTCACATTATCGCCAACTGCGCCATAATCTTTAATATTAAATGTTTTGTCCGGAATTGTTGGAAGTGTTGGTGCAATATATGCCGATTGTGCATTGATTGAACCGGCGAAGCACAAGAAAATGAATAAAAATAGCGAAATAGCCTGACGTGTTTTCATTGAAGTATTCTTTTAAATTAATAGATATATTAATGGTAGTTTTCCTGATTGATACAGTTTCTTTTTACTTTTACCTGATCATTTCATTTGGAAAAACAACCAGACTTTCATTGCCATCTTTTCCTACAGCCACAACACCAAAGAAATAATTATCGATGATTGTATTCTCGAGTTTAAAGGTATTCACTTTACCTACAAACCTGGAATACTGCCATTGTGGAGCAGTAGTATCCCGCCAGTATATTTTATAACCGATACAATTCGAATCATCAACCTTATCCCATGCAAGAGTTGTAGATGGAGATACCGCCCCACCAATTTTTACATGAGCGGGCGGAAGCGGCGCCAAAGCCAAACCTGCCAGCGTAATAGCATTTACAGATGTAATTTTAGCCGCATAATCAAAGTTTACTCCTGCAACTACATCGCCGTAGTTTATTCCATTCTCCACTCTTATATCCTGATGTTAGCGGTTATAGTTATCAATTGTTATTTTCTATTCTTTAATTTAGTTGATTCTTTTAATATATCAACACTGGAAATTGTCTGGGATTCAAAGGCTCCTAAATCAGGAGCTTTTCCTTTATACGGAAATCCAATGTCAATTCCCTTATCAATCAAATCACTTCCGGGTTTAAGTTTCATGAAATCAATATCAGGCAAACTTCCATCAGCCTTTCGTGGAGCTGTCAGTTGTGATTGATCGAGACTGATAAAATCACTTTTACTTACTTTTACGGGAATAGTAAATGAATTATAGGTGATATCACATTTTGAAGAATCAATGTGCTGAGTTTCAAAAGTACGGGCTTCAAACGAAAGGTTGTTTTTAAGTACATGATTATAACCTGGCACATCAGCGCTAAAGTCAGCATTTCGGTTTAGCATATTAAAATTTGTACCGTTCTGATAGGCTGTATTATTGTACCAATAACTTCCTCCCGGTTGATGATTAGAATAAAAACCATTGGCTCTATTATTAACAGCTACACAAAACCGAATTATATGCATCGGGATTTTTTCCGGAACTCTTTCATCGCGAACAAGACCCCAACCACCGGCTTTAAATCCGTTTCCATCGCCCAAACTTTTAAAATCGGTGGAATATCCGTTATTAAATGCCCAACAATGATCGAAAGTAACTGTTTCACTTGCCCGGATACAATCAAAACCATCGTCGCTATTAAACCATGCACGACAACCACGAAAAACATTTCCCGTTCCCCCGGGTTGCGGATGACAACCAAATCCATCGGCATTTCCACCGCGTCCACTCTCGGAAGTAAAATCATAATTCCGATAGGCATCACAATTCAGAATCAGGTTATCTGAACCTTTTATCAGGTAAAACCCAATGGCTTGACCATCGTGCATCGATAGTTGCTCGTAAATATTGTGGCTGCCTTCGTTGTGGAAACATTCCGATTGCGTATGAGTGAGAATAGTTACCTGTGTACCTATAACTTCAAGTCCTTTGATGTGAATCCATGAACCGGTTACATTAAAAACCATAATACGCTTATTTTCAGGCTTCACTTTGGACATATCAAAAACCGGTTTCTCGCCCGGATACGCCCAATAATTGATAGTTTTCCCTTCTCTTCCACTTTTGTTCAGCAAATGAACAATGGCCCAAATACCTTGTGTTCTGTCAATCTGACTATCAGTCATAAAGTATTTACCGCCACGAATGTAAACAGTATCACCTGCTTCAACAACTTGTTGGGCATGCATAATTGAAGCAAAAGCTGAAGTAATTTTTCCTGAATTTAGAGTATCATTGCCGGTTGGAGCTACGAAAAAAGTCGCGGCTTGATTTTCAGAGTAAAAAATCAGACAAAAAGTAAAGATGAATAAAAGCTGTCTTTTCATAATATGATTATTTTCGACGGTAAAATTAGTGAAAACAATTTATATAAAAAGCCCGGATTCTATCTCAAATTGATATAGTTCTATTAGATTTTGATAAATTTCCTAACCAAAATGCTATTGTTGCTGGTTTTTGCCTTAATCAGATAAATACCGGTGAGTAATGATTGGATATTTATTTGATTTCTATTGTCGGCAGAATAAACCAATTTTCCCATTAAATCAATAATTTCGATATGAGTAAACCTTTGATTAAAATTCAGATAATCATGAGTTGGATTTGGGAACAAAAGTATTTGACTATCAGCAGAAAGTTCATTAAGTCCGGTTGAAAAATTTGATTCGAATGCACCTAAATCGGGTGCTACACCAACAAAAGCAAAACCGAGGTCCATTCCTTTATCAATCAAATCACTCCCTTCTTTTAATTTCAAGAAGTTGACATTGGGTAAACTTCCATCCGCCTGACGTGGTGCAATTAGAAGCGATTCGTCGGTACTCAGAAAATCATTTGCATCGACGGTCACACCGCTATTGGGGGAAAATGAATTGAAAGTATTTATGCAAGTTCCAAGATTTGCAGTTTCCGTTTGAGTTGAGTATCTGAATGAGATATTGTTATATAGAATATGATTCACACCGGCACAATCAAGGGTAGTATCGTTTCCGGTTTTAGAACTTTTTGTAATTTGCTGACTCAACATATTATAATTGGTGCCATTCCGATAAGCTGTATTGTTGTAAAAATGATTTCCCGTTTGCACATGGTGATTGGCATAAATTCCATTGGCTTTGTTGCGGTACGACAGACAAAAACGCACCGTGTGTGACGGAATTGGACTTGGTAAACCCGAAACAACGGGAGCTTGTCCGTAGCCTCCGGCTTTAAAACCATTTCCATCGCCCAAACTGGCAAAAGTTGTAGAATATCCGTTTTCAAATGCCCAACAATTCTCAAAAATAATAGATTCATATGCATTTATACAATCGTAACCATCGTCGCTGTTGAACCAGGCCCGGCAACCACGAAACACATTTCCGGTTCCACCTTTGTTTGGATGACCGCCAAAACCATCTGTATTTCCACCTTTTCCGGTTTCTGAAACATTATCCCAGTTACGATAGGCATCGCAATTCAGCACAAGATTATTTGAACCCTTGGTCAGATAAAAACCGATAGCCATGCCGTCGTGCATCGACAATTGTTCGTAGATATTGTAACTACCTTCGTTATGAAAGCATTCCGACTGTGTATGAGTTAATATAGTTACCTGTGTTCCAATAACTTCCAACCCTTTAATGTGTATATATGAGCCTGTCACGTAAAACACATAAACCCGATAATTTGCAGGCTTTACATTTGACAAATCAAAAATGGGATGTTCGCCCGGATAAGCCCAGTAACAAATACGTTTAGAGGCTGAAGTGCCGTTTTTATCGAGCGTAAACATATAGGCAAAAATACTGGATTTCAGCGCAATTTGAGACTCTGTCATTTTATAGGTTCCTCCACGTACAAATACAGTATCACCAGCCACAACTGACAATTGGGCTTTCATAATCGTGGCATAGGGAGCTGTTATTGAACCTGTTCCGGTAGTGTCGTTGCCATTGGTGGCAATGAAGTAGTTCCTGGCCTGATTTTCAGAGTGAAAAAAGAAAGCAAAGACAAGTAAAACTAAAGTTTGTTTTTTCAAATACATGATTTCGATGATAAGTTTGGATAAACAAGTTATTTGTACTTTCTGTCCAGCCATTTCTGGGGAACCGGTATCACACAAATATTCATCGATCTATTATCCGCAGAAAGCATGGCCGATTGAATTTCAATCCGGGTGCCGTCAGGACTAAAAGTTGGATGCGGATGATCTGCAGCAGTTGCCTTATGACCTGTCGATAAAAGTATCATTTCATGAGTTCGTCTGTCAATCAGATAAATGTTTCGGGCAAAATCATCGCCAACAGCAAAACGCTTATCGGCAGATCCGTTCACATGCCAAAAGCCGCTTCCGGATGGAGTTTGACCTACAATTGTCATTTCGCGGGTGTTTATATTCACTATGCCAAGTCCCGAAGGTTTCTCGCGTGTTCCACATTCGCCCCATTCGGCATCTTGCCCGGGATTTACACCATAAACTCCGGTTCCTTTGACACTTGCTGTATCTGTTGGATTTTTAATTTTTCGGTGTCCCATAATGGCAATAGCAACTTCGTCGGGACTAAACACTGCCTCGTGCGTAATCCATTCGTACGATGCCTCGGGATAAAGTGGACGCAGTCCTGTTCCATCTGAATTCACAATCCAGGTACGCTGTGGCGATTTGCCTCCGGTTTCCCAACAGAAAATAATTTGTCCGGGAACCCATGGATTGCCCTGAATATGTCCCATCTGAAAAGGTACTGAAACAACATATTTTATTTCGCCGGTTTTAATGTTCATTCCTGCAATTCCAGCCGGACCTGCACCCATTTTTCTTGGTCCAAAGTTCGGTTCAATCTTCACATCCTCAGATAAATGTTTTTGAGCTTCCTCCTTTCCAACACGAAACCAGAGCCACTCTTCTCCACCATCCAACGCCATATCACCACCGGCTTTCAGCTCGGGAGGAGTAATACCACAAATTCGTTGATATTCGGTTGCTGGTTTCAGCACTCCAGCTTTGCTATCGGCAAACAATTTTGCCAAATCAACTTCAACAATAGCAAGTGAACCACGAATTGTATCATTCCCCAGTCTTCTCATAAAGTACAGTTTCATCGATTTGCGTGCAACATTCAGCATTCCAAAGTAACCACCTTCGCTTACCTGAACCATTTCGCCTGATTTTTCATTTACCGCCATAGCTTCACCTTTTACCCTACCTGAGCGAAAAATAAGCCATTTGCCATCCGAAGTCCACTGATTATGCGTTTGGTAAATCTTCGAATCGCCTGCGGGCGTACTCGTCAGAAAAATAAGTTGATTTCCGGTTACCGGATCGGTTATTATTTTCTTTTCAGAAGGAAACCGTTTACCAATTTGGGCATTAGTCTGATTTGCAATAGATAAACCTATTATCAGGAAGGCAATAGCAAGTATGTTTTTCATATTATTTGGGATTATTGAAATTTTAAAAAATTAATTTTTGTCATTAAAATTGATAACATTTTCATGAATATGTTTTTCACCTTGAATAGAATCATCTGAAACATTCTTTAGAAATACATTTTCAACGGGCAGCTCTTTCTGTCCTAAAATTCTGGATTACTTTTCAAATGAATTTGTCCGGTAAGCCATTCACCTTTGGGGATGATAACCGAACCGACTCCGATTTTATTTGCCTCATCAATGGCTTTTGCAATTGCTTCTGAAGTTTTTACTTTATCGCCTTGAACCGCTCCTAAATCGACTATTGAAAAATTCTTACATTTACTGAAATCCGGGACTTTGATATCAGGCATTACAAAAGGAGCTTTGACTTTTATTTCGGTTATTGCAACCGGGCTTTCATCCTTTTTAAATGAACATAAAAAGAGTGTTAGAACTAACATGAATGAGATTACTGCATTCTTCATATTTCTATATTTTTCATTTCGCACTTTATTACAAACGACTCACTCTATTTTTTCAAAACTAACGGAACACCATTTACAACTACATTTTCAACTTTAATATCTTTATAGTTGGTTTTCAATTCAGGGTCTGTGGCAGTAGCTTCTATATTTTTAAGCTGAATATTAGAAACCTGATCATTTGGATTGCCCGCAAGTTCAGCAACTACTGCGCACTTCACTTTAATATTTGAAACGGAGATGTTTCGGACAATAGCAAAAGGTTTGGCATTACTTCCTTCCAACGTAAAGAATTGTGTCCAGGGTTTCATTTCGATGATGCTCCTACATCTTCCTGTAACATTTTCGATGGTAATATCTTCATAAACCTGATAAGTATCCGGTCTCATTTTGAGTCTTAGCAACGGCACATCACAATCTACTTTGCAATTGCGCAAAACAATATTTTTAGCATGAATACATTCACTTCCCAGAGTCAGCACACCATGAGAATCGCCGAAAGTACAGTTCTCAACCAACACATCCTCTACAATACCATTTTCCCGAAGGTCCTGAGCATTCCATCCTTTACCTCCTTTTAAACAGACTGCGTCATCATTTACCGAGATGAAACAATTCCGAACAGTAACCCCTTTACAAACATCAATATCCACTCCATCGGTGCTGGGAGCTTTTACCGGACTGAATGGAGAACGGATATCACAACCTTCAATCAAGACATTGTTGCACTCATACAAATGAGTTGTCCAAAATCCGGAATTATGAAGTTTTACATTCTCAATTTTTACATTGTTACAACCCCAAATAAAAAGCATTCGTGGACGATGCACTTCCAGATTAGTTGCTGATTTTCCGATATGACTCATAGAATCTCTAACAGCCCAGAAATATTTCCAATACTTCAAACCATTACCATCAATAGTTCCGGGACCGGAAATGCCAAAATTATCCACATGATATGCATTTACCAAAGCCGCATAATAATAAATACTTCTTCCTTCCATGCGCGAAGGAATCAATGGATAATCATTGATATTGTCAGAGCCCTTCAATTCAGCACCTTCCAATAATTTCAGTTTAGTATTTGGTTTAAAGAAGAGTGCTCCGGAAAGGAAAACGCCTTTAGGAATGACAATGGTTCCACCTCCGTCGGACTCAGCCTTGTCAATAACCGACTGGATAGTTGTTGTATTAAGTTTGGTACTATCAGTGCTCACTCCATGATCAGTAATCACATAATCTGCAGATTTGGCTGATAAGAATACGGCCAGCACACACAATGATAAAATTGCTCTTTTCATAAACTTTTGGTTTTTATATAATTATTTTTTGTCTATCTTTTCATAAATTTCCGCTTCTACAATACGCAATTGACCTTTTGTATCGGCATTTTTTGGATCTTTAAATCCATCGAGTTCTTTATTACCATTGACTTCAATCATGTTTTGAAATGCATCTTTTTCGGTATTAGAACCGGTAAGACGAATTGTAACCGTTTTACCTTTAGTTGGTTTTACCGGAATAAATATATAACCTAAACTTTGTGCCGTATTTCCTTTCCAAACTTCATTCCCATCAATTAAAATTTCAATCGGATAACTTCGGGTTCTCCAACCGGTAAGTTTAAGTGAAACTTCTGAAATCAGGACTTCTTCGGCTAATTGATACGTAATCCAACCTGTTGATATTTTACCATCATTTGTCCATTCACTCACTTCATTATCATCATAACTTAAGCCGGCTTTATCAGTATTAGCTCCGGCGGTTGCAGAAACAATATCGATCGTTCTTCTGGAAACTTTGTACGAAGCAGTAGCTGGTGTTTCACCGCGCTTTAAATAAGAAGGTAATCCCTGATCCGGTAAAACAGAGTTCAGTCCATTTTCAACTTCTACAGGCGTGGTTTCAAATGAAATTGTTGAAGAAGTCAATCCATCGGCAGTGGCCAGAATTGTTACTTTACCGGCTTGAGTTGTGGTGCGAATTAAAGCCCGATTGATGCCACATTCTGCCGGCAATGTTTTAGATAAAATATAATTATCCGGTCCCTGAGCAATACCACCACGCCATTCGGCCGGGCCATCGAGTTTGAAAGTTACAGGAGTGAATACGGTCGGACAACGTTGTCCTTTGGCATCAACCACCTCCACTTGTACCAAAACCATATCAGCACCATCAGCTTTAATTACTTGCGGACTTTTAATTAATGATAATTTCAATGAAACCGGTTCACCCGCTGTTGTTTTGGAATCGGCACTTACTTCTTTTCCTTTTGAATCAGAGCTTATTGCTTTTAACGATCCGGCTTCAAACGTCACATTTTTATACGTATGAAGAAAATTGTAACTATTTTCTCCAAAACCCAATGATTTTCCATTTAAAAACAATTCCACTTTATCCGAAGGAGAAACCACCAGAACATCTTTAACAGTTCCGGGTGTATAATTCCAATGACCAATTATGTAAGTGTGAGGTTTTTCAACATCAACCCAACCGTCCCACATGGCCTGATGCGCAAAATAAGCATCTTTCGGTATTCTTTCGGCATCAACTTCCCCACTTCGACGGTAATTTTCTTCACCACGGCAATGCGTATTGGTGTCGGAAAAAACAATGTTCAAACCACCCGAACTAACCCGTTTACCGGTTCCGGGACGACAAACAAAATAATCGTTCCAACGGATAACATCTTCTTTGGCAAATGAATCCTGATTGCGGTTATAATCACTTGCATCAGCTTTATTATAAAGCGGTCCTGCACCGTTTTTGTGAAATGGCGGTGTAAGTTCATCCCAATATTTTCTCAAAGCTTCATCACGGCAATATTCAGCTGCAATCAAAGGTTTTCCTGCACTTTTATTTATATAAAGCATTTCACCACCGTACTCGGCAATCTTGCTATCGAGCATTTCGCGTGCACCAATGGCACGTCCACCATGAGGATCATATTTATCACGAATGGCTTTCATATCAGCAATATGTTCTTCGCTAATTCCTTTATTTCCACTTTCATAAAGTAACACACTCGGATTATTACGATTGTAAATAATGGCGTCGCGCATCAGTTCGGATCGTTGTTCCCATCGACGACCTTTCACATCGCCTTCGGCGTCACCTGCAGGAAACATCTGCATCAGTCCAACTCTATCGCACGATTCAATATCTTGTTTCCAGGGAGTTACATGCATCCAACGAATCATATTTCCATTTCCGGCAACTATCATTCCATTGCTGTAATCGCTCAACCAGGCCGGAACTGAAATTCCTACTGCCGGCCATTCGTTGCTGGTACGTTGAGCATAACCTTTCATTTGAATTACACGGTCGTTCAAATAAACCATTCCGTTTTTGAATTCTGTTTTACGGAATCCGGTTCTCGTTTTTACAACATCCTGAGACTTTCCATTAATGTTCAACACCGTATAAACATTATATAAATAACCGTATCCCCAACTCCAGAAATGTAAACCTTTAACTGTAGCAGCAGCTTTAACTATTTTTGTTTGATTTGGCTCAATTATCTGTTTTTCACCTGAAAACCGGGAAACAATTTTACCGTCCATGTCTTCAATTATAACGTCAAATTGAATTGAAAGTGGTTTATTTTCTTCGTTTTTCACTTCCGATTCGGCATTAATAACCGCTTTTTTGGCTTTTATATCAAACTTATCGGCATAAATATAAGTTCCTGTTGTTTTCAATAATGAATACAAGGGAAGTGTCTGATAGATTTTTCCGGAGACATGCAGGAATACATTTTTGGGAATACCACCATAATTTGCGTTGAAGTTCTTATTATTCCACTGAAACGGGCTGTTAGTAGTACGTTCGTGATAGTTCCAATCGTTATCGACACGCACAGCTATCACGTTATCCTGATTGTATTTAATTTTATCGGTAATATCGAAACCAAAGGCCATCACACCATTTTCATGGTAACCAACTTTTTCACCATTCAGATAAACATCTGCGGCCAAACGAACCCCTTCAAACTCGATAAAAACTTTTTTCCCATTATCCGAAGCCGGCAGTTTAAAATGTTTCCGATACCAAACCATAGTGTCGGTTAATTGCGCAATGTGTAAACGAAAAGCTTCGTCTTCATTAAATGCATGAGGCAATGTAACTGATTTCCATTCATTATCATTAAATACCGAAGCCTCAGCACCGGAGATGTCACCAATCTGAAGTTTCCAGTCAGAATTAAAATTGTAAGTCTTGCGAAGGTTTCCGTCAAATTTTGGAATTGCAAATCCAACAATTGAAGGTATAAGGCAGAAAAGAAGTGTGAGTTTTTTTAGCATGATATTTATTTTTTTTAATTTCCATCCGGCTTTACCACATTTACCGAAGGACTTTCGTACCAATGAAAATCACTTCGTACATCCGGATGTGCCGGATCAAAAATGGTAACCGGATCAATCAGGAATTTCTTCAAATCATAATTATTCTGAATGATGGATGTTACAATACATCGTGCCAGTTCGTAGGCACCATAAGGGTTAAAATGTGTATCGTCCGCCAAAGCTTTTTCCTGTCCCGGATAAGTATTTGCCGGATAATGAACAAATGCTTTTTTAGAATTTTCGGGTTCCATGGCTTCGTAAAATACTTTGCTCATAGCGTTTAAATCAATCAGTGGAACATGTTCTTCCGCAGCAGTTTGACGCATGGCTTCGGGGAAATCTTCGAGCGTGTTAATGATTTTTCCGCCTTCGTCGAACTTACGGCGGTTCATCGAAGTTACCAACACCGGTTTACCTCCTTTTTTGCGTGCTTCGGCAATGTAATATTTCACTTCGGCTTTATAAGTGGTAAACGGATCAAGGTGATTTCCACCCGGTTTCTGATCGTTGTGGGCAAATTCAATAAACAGGTAATCGCCCGGTTTCATTTGGCTCAACAATTTTTGCAAGCGTTTTTCACGTTTGAATGCAAGCAATGTTTCACCCGATTCGGCATAATTGGCTACCACCACATTCGGCTTCAGAAACCGTGGAAACATTTGCCCCCACGAAGCCCAGGGTTCATATTCCTGATCGGTAACGGTGGAATTTCCTGCCAGAAATATTGTTGGAAGATTATCCGCCTTTTGTATTTCAATTGCTGAAATGCAGGGACTTTCACCGGTAATTTCAAGTGTCAGTTTGTTGTCCCAATTTTTATAAACAAGTTCACGAGGTTTTAATTTAATTTTAGTAGAATCGTTAATCTGCGGTGTGCGAACATCCACAATTATTGTTTTCTCAATTGTTTTGCCTTTTTCCGTTATCACATTTTCCAGCATTAATCGCCGTGATTCGGCTTTTACGGTTGTTGATGAACCTTCGGGAGAACCTCCCAAAGTCAATATCACTTTATAATGACCTTCCGGAAGATTTACTGAAAAATAAAATGGTTTTGGGCTGCTGATAAAATGTGTTTTTGAATCATTTTTATTTTCAATAACTTCTCCTGAAGGAATAATGCCAAAGCCCTTTTCGTTTGAATAAACTGATGTAGCTGATAATTGCATCCAGCCTTTTTGAACTTTGCCTGAGCCAAAATCAAAACGCGAAACTACCTGATTATCTTTTGCCAGACAAAATGCAGAATACAAAATAGTTAAAGTAACTATCAGAATATATTTTTTCATTGTATGCTATTTTATTTCAATTGTTACAGAACCTGATTTCAATCCCGGAGAATTTGCTGTAAACGTAATCTGACCCGATGTTGATTTTGCCTGAACTATGGCAATGCATTGACCATTGTAAGTATGACGTTCAGTACCCTTATAAGCTTCGTGGCTTTTGACATTTCCATTATCAACAGCAATAATATTTCCTGATTCCGAAATACCAAATGAGATGAGCTTATCGACATTCGGACAAACGATTCCATTTGCATCTACCACTTTGGCTGTAACATACGAAACATCATCCCAGTCTTTTGTAATCCTGGATTTGTCAGCAGTCAGAATAATTGCGGCAGGTTCACCGGCTGTTTTCAGTTCGTCGGTAGCCACCACTTTTCCGCCATTCTTAGCAACTGCTTTCAACGATCCTTTTTCAAAAGTGATATCCCACGACCGGGGAGCATCATCAGCCGGTTTTGTTTTCACTCCAAGCGACTTCCCGTTTAAAAAAAGTTCCACTTCATCACAATTACTATAAACCTGCAGGCTGGCCTCATCGTAAGTTCCAAAATCCATGGGTGTCCAATTTGCCACCCAGTCACCTACTCCGGCGTTATCATCCTTTCTCACCATATGAACAACAGGTTTATCCGACCACCAACTTTGACGTTGGTAGCTCAATTGTTTCCAGCCACCCGTGCGATCAAACAAACCTTTTTCATAGGAAATTGAGGGCCACTGGGCTTCACCCAAATAATCTACACCAGTCCATAAAAATTGTCCCGACATAAAGGGATTATCGCGCAACATCAACCATTCAGATTGCCCATGACCGTTTTCAGTGCCAAGAACAATACGTTCAGGCTTATCCAAATGTGCATTTACCAATTCACGTTCACGATAATTCTGACCTACAATATCCATGATTTCTGCAAAACCATTGGTATAAACTTTTGAAGAACCGGGGCGGAACAAAGCCATAGTCACCGGACGACCCGGATCTAACTGATGAACCAGATTCTGTTGATCTTTATACTTTTTGAAACCGGTTGAATCATTCAAATTATCCCGAATCTCATTACCTACACTATAAATAATGATAGATGGATGATTCCTGTCGCGAAGTACCATATCGCGTGTATCCTGTTCCCACCATTTGGAGAAATACAGATTATAACCATTCTCTCCACCCGGTTTTGAAGCTGTCCAGGTATCAAAAGTTTCATCCATCACCAGAAAACCCATACGATCGCATAAATCCAGAAATTCCGGAGCAACGGGATTATGCGCTGTGCGAATGGCATTCACACCCACTTCTTTCAATAATTCCAGCCGACGCTCCCATGCCCTGAGCGGAACAGCTGAACCCAATGCGCCTCCATCGTGATGAAGGCAAACTCCTTTGATTTTAATGTTTTTGCCATTTAACCAATAACCGGTTGCCGCTTCAAATTTACTGTCTCTTATACCAAAAATGTTAGTTTGATCATCAATTGTATTTTTTACAGTTTTTATTTTTGTAATTGCTTTGTACAAATTTGGTTGATCTATACTCCAAAGTTGAGGACTTTGAACATCCAAAGATTGATTGATTATTGCGGATTTACCCGCCGCAATGGTTTGTTTCGATTCAGCCGATTTAAGTATTTTGCCTGAAGGATCAAAAATTGTAGTTTCGAGTACAATTGAACTTGCAGAAGCAGATTCATTGTTCAATTTGGTTTGTAAATTGACAGTTGCATTTTTATCGCTCACATTTGATGTCGAAATATAAACTCCCCATTGTGCAATGTGAACCGGATTTGTTTTTACCAAACGTACATGCCGATAAATACCCGCTCCAGCATAATATCGGGATGCAGGTTGTAGGGAATTATCCACTCTTACAGCCAGAATATTAATTTCGCCTTTACCAAATTTCAAATGACCCGTTAAATCATAACTAAAACTGATATACCCATAAGGACGTTTTCCCAAGTGAAATCCGTTAATCCAGACATCACTATTGGCCATTACTCCATCAAACTCAATAAAGAATTTTTGTTTGGCTTCAACTTCATTGACTTTAAAACTTTTGCGATACCAACCAATCCCGGCAGGTAAATACCCACCTCCCCGTCCTGTCGGATTGGCCTGATCGTACGATCCTTCAATACTCCAATCGTGAGGAACATCGAGTTTTCGCCATTTCGAATCATCAAAAGAAGGTGATTCCGCACCATTAATATCTTCTTTCAGAAATCGCCAATCGGAATCAAAATTTTGGATGCTTCGGGAATTCTCTTTTACATTTTGTGCCTGTACTGTCAAAGCTGAAATCATAAAAAGGGCACAAAACGATAATGTTATTCTTGTTTTCAATGTAAACATATTCCTGGATTATTTATTAGGCTGAATAATTTTCTTGATTAATACAATTTTCGGTTTGGGAGCTTTTTTCATATCAGTACCTAAGAAAAAGCTGGTATGCGGAGGTTGGTTATAACCGACATTCTGAGTGGCTATTGCCAACCGGTATTGAGGATCGTGCATGAGCGTATAAATCCGGTGATTGGTAGGAATTGTGGTGGTGTAAATCCGTAGATTTTGATTGTCGGTGGTACGGAAAATGACTTCCTCGCGCCAGTCACCAAACAAATCGGCACTCAGGGCCGGGGTAGATTTTGTACCATTATTGGACATACAACCTTCGGCAGTAAAAATTCTGCCCACGTTGTATTTATCAATACGATTCCGATCGAGCAGTTCCCGGCTAAAATCTCCATCCCACCAAATCAGGAAGTTGGTTGATGTTGGTGAGTCTCCAATTCGTTCACCTTTCAGATTCAAAAGTCCGTTTGAACCGGAATACCACATTTCAGCACCGGGATTTCCCGGATAAATATCTTCGGCCACTCCACGACCCACATCCTTGTCCATTGAACCTTTGTAGATAACTTCACCTGTTTTTGCATCATAAATAGCAGCTCCTGGTCCGGTTGTTCCTTCTTCAATTTCGTGAATGCCAAAAACCTGAAGTCCCGGACGATTTGGATCAAGAACGCCAACATGAATGGCATCCCCATGACGAAAACCTGTAGAAAATAATCCTTTTCCATTATCATCGACCACCATTGAACCATAAATAATCTCATCTTTACCATCGCCATCCACATCCGCTACACTTAAATTATGATTTCCCTGTCCTGAAAATGGATTCTCACCATCCTTGCTATCAAAGACCCAACGTGATGTGAGTTTTCCATCCCGCCAGTCCCAAGCTGCCAACACCGATCTGCCATAATAACCCCGACACATGACCACACTTGGATGAACTCCGTCGAGATATGCCACGCAGGCCAGAAAGCGGTCGACCCGGTTTCCTGTGCTATCACTTTTTCCATTGCCACCATGACCGTTCCAACCATTAAGCGGGTAACGATCAGGAATATAATTGGTGGTAGCAAGTGCTTCACCTGTCCGACCGCTGAATATCGTAAAATATTCAGGCCCGGCAAGAACTTTCCCATAATAAGTCCCACTTGATTTATCCAAATTACGATAATCTTTGGTAGAATCTCCAATAACTTTGCCTATTCCATCGTTGGTTCCATCGGCAGTTTTACAGGCAAATTCAGCAATGCCATCGCCATCAAGGTCATACACCATAAATTGGGTATAATGAGCTCCTTCACGGATATTTTTTCCAAGATTAATCTCCCACAAAAATGTTCCATCCATTTTATAGGCCTGAAAAATTGGAATTCCTGAAATACCGGGTGAAGGAGTATCGATACCACGACCGGTTTGATGAACAATAATTTCATATTGTCCATCTCCATCCAAATCGCCAACCGAAACATCGTTGGGAGAATAACCTGCAGGTGTTCGTAACGGAATATTTATATATTGTTGTGCCGGAGAATTAGCTTTTATTGTAAACGATTTACTCGCTTTTTGCTCAGTACCGTTTAAAACGGCTTTTACAAAATAGGAATTATCAACAGTAAAATTCTGTTTGCCGTCTACAAAATTTGTGCTTTCAATTATTGGTTTCTTATTCAGCTTTACTGGTTTTTCCGTTCCAATTTGACGGTAAAGATTAAAAGCAATATCATCAGGCTCAGTTCCCAGCAACCGCCAACCAACGTAAACTGAATCATTTGGATTGCGAATGGCAATAACTCCACGATCAAGATTTTCCATCTGACGTTGAGCCATTACAGGTGATATGGCAATTATCATGACAACAGCTAAAACTGCAAAATACTTGATTTTTGAAATATTATTTTTCATTATCTATCAAAAATTATCGGTTCTAAAATTCGGCGTCCATAAACCTTCTATGTTTGAAAGACTTGCAGGTGGATTTGTTCCCCAACAATAACGAACCGCAACCGGTTTCAACACTTCAGTGCTTGTAACAACAATTGTTTTTCCGTCTATTTTTGCATCTGCCCACACCCATTTTTTATCATCTCCACAAATTGCAAAACCAGTCAATTTACCATCTTTGGCTACCAATCCTTTTCCAACATGGTCGAAACTCAGAATAATGGTATTTTTCTTTACCTTGTAACTTTTGTACATTGGTCCCGAATATTCCACTTTTTCTTCATATGCTATTGCCCGTGCTGCCAGGCCAAGCCGGTAACCGATTGCCTGTTTGTTTTTCGGGTGTATGTTTGTAGGGTCATCGCTTGCATTTTCGATAGCCACAACCATGGCCGTATTGGGAATCGAAAGATTTTGAACCTGTGCCTCACGAACCGTCATCATTGAATTATCCATAACCGGACTGGTCATGGCTTTTCCGTTATTTGCAAGTTGAACATACAGGAACGGGAAATCACCTTGTCCCCACAAAGTACGCCAATCGACAACAAGCGTTTCCATGATTTCTCGATATAGTTTTGCCGAAGGACCGTTCGATTCACCCTGATACCATACTGCACCACGAATGGCATAAGGCACCAATGGCGCAATCATACCGTTATAGCAAACATAGGGATTGTGTTGATCATGTTCAGGATTTGGATCGCGTGGAGCTTTTCCTTTTTTGGGGGCAGTCACATCGCCTGCTGCTGCCTGTGCCGCTAACAAATCTCCCTTATATTTAGTTAAATCTTCACGATATTTGGACATTAAAACGGCACTATCTGCGGCAAATTTATACCATTTTTCGTTATAACTATCGAGTAAAGGTTTCAGATTTGGACGTGCTTCCAAAGCCGGCTTGCTAATCCATGTTTCTGCAGTACTGGCTCCATAAGCAGAAGTTATCATACCAATCGGGATATGCAGTTTTTGATAAATCTCACGGGCAAAAAAGTAAGCCACAGCCGATAAATGTCCGACTGTTTGAGGAGATACAACTTCCCATTTACCGATTGCATTGGTCTGTATAGTATTTGTAGGTATGTAATCCACATCAAAAACACGGATTTGATGATAATTTGCCTCCGCAACTTCCTTGGCTTCGTTGAGAACGCCACACCAGTAACGATCTTCCTTGGCCACTGTCATATCCATATTCGACTGACCTGAGCAAAGCCACACTTCACCCACATATACATCGTTGATAGTAACTTTATTATCACCCTGAATTTCCATTTTAAATGGACCACCGGCTATTTGTTTGGGTAATCGTACCAACCACTTGCCGGAAGCATCAGCTGTAAAAGTTTGAACGGCTTTATTTAACGTAACTGTTACTTTTTCACCGGGATTGGCAGTCCCCCAAACAGGTATGTCAATATTTCGTTGCAAAACAATCTGGTCGCTAAAAATAGTTGAGGGTTTTACATCGGCAAAAAGATTTGCAGATGTCAGTAAAGCCATTGAGAAAAGTAAAAATTTAATAGTTTTTTTCATGATCGTGTAGATTAAAAACTTATACAAAGTTTAAACTTTGTATAAGTTAAAATGAATAATAATTAAGGGCGTAATCAAATATCAATAAGTGATATCGGCGAAGCCTTTCTATTCCATATAAAAAACCTCCGGCAAAGCAACAGAAACCGGCGAATTATCAGGGTTTGTTTCCATTATATCGGCCATATAAGCCCACCATTTTTTTACAATTTCAGTTTTTCCGAGGTCTTGAGAACCACCTTCAGCACTATTTTTTTGTACGGCAAAAAGTATATTAGTTTCCTTATCCCAGAAAATGGAATAATCGTACACACCGGCATCTTTCAATAGTTTAGATAACTCCGGCCATATTTCATTATGGCGTTTTTCGTATTCTGCTTCGAAACCCGGTTTCAAGAACATTTTAAAAGCTGATCTTGTCATAATAATTTACTATTTAAATATTTACAATTTACTATTAAAGATGAGATTAATAAAAAACAAACAATTATTCATTCTTTGAAATAGTAAATCGTAAATGAATAAATGGTCAATGATTTTATTTTACTCCAAATATCGGTTCATTCGTTTTTTGTTCTTCCTTGTAAAACTGAACGGCACTGTCATTCATTTTCGGATGTGTGTTTTGTAACAAGCGAATCATTTCGCCACCGCCCAATAAAACCGGACCATAGCCATGTGCAGCATATTTATTCACCGGACGATAATAATAAAAAGCCGGATCAAAACCCATACCCGTTCCAACACAGGTTCCTTCCACTTCACCCGCTGCATTTACTTTCGTTGAAACGGCATTCCAACCCAACATGGCAACCGGTCCGTAAGCTAAAGGATCAATCCAACCTTTGTTAATGGCATGCGCAATGCAATAAGTATAAATGGCTGTAGCCGAAGTCTCCAGATAAGAATCGTTACGATCCAACAATTGATGCCAAAAACCTTCGCCTGATTGACATGCAGCCAAACCACGAATATGTGCTTTTAATAATAAAAGTGCCTTTTCTCTTCCCGGATAATTTTCAGGTAAAGCATCAAGTACTTCAATGTTGGTAAGTATTGCCCAACCGTTTGCACGTCCCCAGAAAAAAGCCGGATGTTCTGTCATACCTTCCACCCAACCGTGGCGATAAAGTCCTTTTTCTTTTACAAACATCCGGTCGGAAAAAAGCATGAGTTGTTTCAATGCTTCATCATAATATTTTGTATCACCGGTAAGTTTTCCCATATTGACAATAGCCGGAATTGCCATAAACATATCGTCGAGCCAAACGGTATTGTGTTGCGGACGGTTGCGGGCAAAAATACCATCAGCCAAACGGTATTCCTTGTTCATGATATAATCGATATAGTTATCAATCAGCGGACGATCGTTACATTTTACACCGGCAATTTGAGCTTTAATCATCGCAGAACACATGGCTCCGGCATCATCTAACGCTTCAGGATGAACAACCTGACGCATTTGCGGTTCAACGATTCCTTCTTTTCGGAGTTTTTCAAAATAGGGAGCTACATTGGACAGAAAATTAAAGCGATCAGAAACATATTTCGTATACCGGCTATCACCGGTTGTTTGGGCAGCCAATAACATTCCGGCATAGGTCACGCCCCATTCGTAGCTGGCAAGGCGAAACTGACCACGTTCAAGCAGGGAGTTTTTATTTATTTTGCTGAAATCAGTAATCTCCGCTTTGGTATCTTTATCGATAACTTTTGTTGGAGTGGCTTTTTCGAGAAAAACCAATACCCGGTCTATAACCGCCTTGACCTCTTCGGGTTTGGCAACTCCATATGGAGTTTTGTAATCAGGTTTCATCAAATGAAGCGGAGTATTTGAATCATTTATTTTTTCGGTAGGATTGGCTACTTGCTGAGCTTTGCACGAAAATGCAACAATAAGGGCAAGAAACAAAATTGATTTTTTCATTGAATATATAATTAAGATACCACTAGATTTCAGAAAACTATCTAAAACACAGACAATCAACAATCCTCGTAATTCACTTGTAAACGATTGGTTCACTACTATTAATAATCACAAACTTCTTTGGAGCTTCGGGTTGATTAATAACAACATTTCTGAAAACAGAACCTTGTACATCTTCCAACTGAACTGTTGGTCTAAAATCGGGAGTCATAAAACCAACTTCCACGTTGCTCAACTCAATGTTTCGGACATGACGAATATAAAACGAAGAAGATGGAATAATTCCGAACATGGCGGGTTCCGGATATTTCTTTTCATTCTCGGGAACAATCAATGAAGCTTGTTCTTTGGTTCCGCCACCTTTATAAAAAATTCGGATATTGCTCAGTTTTACGTCTTCGATAATATTATCAGGCATACCGCTAATAACGCAACCGAAACGTGAATCGGCATTATAAACATTCACATTATCGATATTTATTCTCCTCAATTTTCCGATTGGAGTATTTTCAGGACTACGCATTCTTGCACCAAGTCGTAAGAAAATAGGAGAATTAACTATATCGCGCATGGTGATATTGGAAATTACCACATCTTCCAGAATACCTCCGTCTACTGTTTCGAGAGCAAGTCCGCGACAATGGTCAAAAACACAATTTGAAATGGCAATATTTCGAAATCCTCCACTCGATTCGGTTCCTAATTTTATTCTACCAGTTGGAAATTCTTTATCGGGAACTTTCGATTCATTGAATAAATAGGTTCCGTTCATAAGAGTTCCACGGTCGAAACCACTTACAAAACAATTGGTTATTGTCACATTTTCGGTATCACGGAAAAATCCTAATCCGAAGCTGGCTTTTAAAACGATAGCATCGTCCCACGGAGAATTTACAGTACAGTTAGATACCCGCACATTCCGGCAACAATCAATATCCAAACCATCGCGGTTGGTATCGATTATCAGATTATCAACCGTCAGATTATCAATTCCGGTAGCCAGCAACGCAAAATGACCACACATAAGCATTTTAAAATCACGCAGAACAACATTCCTGCACAGTTTCAAACTTATGGCTTTATTTCCGATTCCGGCTTCCAATGTTCGCTTATCACCCCGGTTTAATCCTGCACCATTTATCATTCCTTGTCCGCAAATAGTGACATTTTCGAGATTTTCACCCCAAATCAAACTGTTTTGCCAATGACTGTGGCCAAAATCCTGAAATTTACTGTAATCATTTGGTTCGGGAGCATCATAACCTGTTCCACTTTCGGTATTCGCTGCCAATAAAACCGCACCAGGCTCCAGTTGCAGCGTAATATTACTTTTCAAATGAATAGAATAACTGGCATATGTACCGGCAGGAAAAATAACCGTTCCTCCACCCGAACTCGATGCCGAATCAATGGCATTGTTTATAGCAGGTGAATCTATTGTTTTTCCATCGCCTTTTGCTCCAAAATCTTTTACATTGAAAAAAGGAACTGCCTGCACCTGAATGAAAGCAAACAAGAAAGTAACTATTACAATTTTTTTCATGACATTTTTTTTAAGGTCTAAATTTACAAATAAACCTATTGAGCATTAATTGATTATTTTGCTTAACGAGCAATTTTTCAGAGCTTTAATTCCTTCGGCGGCTGTTTTAGCATTCAGTTTTGCTCCCAATAATGAAGAATGTGTGTGATCACCATGGTACATCAATTGAATAGAATCTTTTCCCATTTTGTCCAGTTTATCGGCAACCATATTATTTAGATCCATATAAAAAACTTTTTCCATGGCTGCCGCCTCTTTAGTCCATGCACCATAAGAATCCGTGTTCCGGATAACTGCTACACTGTCCTTTGTCGTAAACATGTTGCGTGGAGTATGTGATAATAAGACAATAGTCACTTTTTTGGCTTTCGCATCCTGAGCATATTGACGCATGTACCAACCATAGCTATGAACAGTTTCGGGTTTTCCGGTAAGTTCCATGACTACCGTTGTATCATTATCGCCATTTCCTTTAATTGAAGCGCGCGCCCGGCCCAAATTGAAAGAGCCACTATCGTTGTGTCCGAATTGCGCAATCACATAATCACCGGGTTCTACTGCTGAAAGCACCTTAGTCCAAAGACCTTCGGTAATGTAAGTGCGACTACTACGTCCACCTAAAGCATGGTTTTCGACCGAAACTTTAGTAGTATCCACATTTTCCCAGAAAAAGTGTCCCCAACCCCATTGACCGTTGCTTCCATCATCTTTTCCATTTTTCATGGTTGAATCACCAATTAAAAATACAACCGGACGACCTTTTTTCCTACTGGAACCGGGAGCTCTCCCCCGAAGTACTTTTGCCGGATCAGCACCCGATTTTATACCCAACAGGTCTTCTCCGGTAATTTTAGTTTTGGGGATTTGTTTGTTAATCGTTTCTTGTGCTGATGCAGACATTGCAAAAAGCAGCATGAATGCTGCAAAAAAACTCATTTTTAATGTTTTCATTTTTAAAAATTTTAGGAGTATGAAGACTCCGGTAAAGTTACACAAAACAACTTTAGCACTTTCTTCAAAGCAACCAAATTAGATTTATAAATTATTTAAATATTGTGTGTGATATATTTTCTACAAAAATCGGAGAAATTGACCATTTCGGGAATAGAGAAATGTACTTTTGTATTAAAAAACATACATTGAATCTTCAATTCTCTATTGTATTAGAAAACTTAAAGATATTTTCTCTTTCTTTACAATCTCAAAATAGTATACAATGAAAATAGAACTCTTCAAAACCAATTTTATAGTTATTCTTCTAAGTGTGTTACTATTCAATATTTTTTTATGTAACGCCCAAAACCAAAATATATTCCCTATTGTTTCATCAGAAACTATAGCAACTTTCTGTTTAGATAAAACCGAAACAACAGTAGTGCATAAAGCGGCCAACATGTTTCGGAATGATGTTTCGAAAATAACGGGTCAAAAGCTCGCCATCCAAAACACCATCAATTCAAAAGGGATTGCTATTGTAGTAGGTACATTGGGACAAAGCAAACTATTGAAACAAATTATTCAAAAATACAAACTCGCTACAGATTCTGTTCAGGGTCGTTGGGAAGCCTTTTCAATACAAATTGTGGAAAGAAAAGAAGGCAACCTATTGGTGATTATGGGTAGTGATCGCCGTGGTACAGCCTACGGAATACTGGAACTTTCACGTATGATTGGCATTTCGCCATGGATTTGGTGGGCAGACGTAAAGCCCGCACAAAAGACTGAACTATCTTTAAATCTTACGAAACCTGTTTTCCAAAAACCGTCTGTACAATATCGCGGTATTTTCCTCAATGATGAAGATTGGGGATTAAAACCATGGGCATCAAAAACCTTTGAACCGGAAGTGGGCGAAATAAGGCCAAAAACCTATGGTAAAATTTTCGAATTATTGTTGCGACTTCGCGCAAACACCATATGGCCTGCTATGCACGAATGCACTACCCCATTCTATTTTGTGAATGGAAATGCTGCTATGGCTGATAGTTTCGGTATTATAGTCAGCACTTCGCATTGTGAACCGTTAATGCGTAGTAATCCACTCGAATGGGATCATAAGACACGTGGCGAATACAACTTTTTCAACAATAAAAAGAACGTTATAGACTATTGGAACGAACGTCTGACTGAAGTTTCGAAATACGAAAACATTTATACAGTTGGGATGCGCGGCATTCATGATGGAGCAATGGAAGGCGCCAAAAACATTCCGCAACAGGTAGAAGGATTGACGGATGTTTTTAAAGAACAGCGCCAACTACTTTGCAAATCCATCAATAAAAATGCGGAAGAGATACCTCAAATTTTTATTCCATACAAAGAGGTACTTGATGCATATAATGCAGGATTGAAGGTCCCCGATGATGTGACGCTTGTATGGTGCGACGACAATTATGGATATCTCACTCAACTCAGCAATGAAGCAGAGCAAAAACGAAGTGGCGGTTCAGGGGTTTATTATCACATTTCGTATTGGGGAAGACCACACGATTATTTATGGCTGGCCACAACTCAACCTTCACTCATTTGGTACGAAATGCAAAAAGCATGGGCTTATGGCGCACGAAAAATATGGATTCTAAATGTAGGTGACATCAAACCCGCAGAATATCTGACTGAGTTCTACCTCGATATGGCCTGGAATATCAATTCAATTAAATCCGATTCGGTTTCTCAACATTTAGAAAACTGGATGAATAAAACCTTTGGTAACGGGAATGCCGTTGCACTTAAAAACATCATGGATGAATATTACCGACTGGCCTTTATTCGTCGACCGGAATTTATGGGCTGGAGTCAAACGGAACCAACCACAAAGGTAAAAACATCTGATCTTAACTTCACTGAATTTGGAGACGAAATTGCCAACCGCCTGAAACAGTATGATAAGATTGAGAAACAAGCAGATTCATTGGCTGAGCAAATTCCAGCATCTTTGAAAAATGCCTATTTTGAGTTGATAAAATATCCAGTTTCGGGTGCAGCGGAAATGAATAAAAAATGGCTGAACAGCCAGTATGCCAATTTATTTGCTCCCTATAAATTGCGTGAAACAAAACTTGTTGTACAAAAAAGTTTGGAAGCATGGGAGAAAATTCAACAAATGACGGCTTTTTATAACGATTCAATTGAAAATGGGAAGTGGAAGCTGATAATGTCGGCTCAACCACGCAAATTACCTGTTTTCGACAAACCAACTTTACCGGAAGTTACATCGACGACCCAACAAGGAACAATCTTTTGGATTGAGGAATCAAACAAACCAATGATAAAAAGTGACACTGTAAGTTTAGTGTTAGATAATTGTTCGAAAGGTATTTATTACTTCAACAGTGATTCATTTTCGATAAATAAAAAGACGGATTGGCTATCTATAGAATATCTTACAACCAAAGAAAATTCAACTTTGCCTGCCAACAAATTACTTTTAAAGTTGATTACGGAGAAAATGAAAGACAAAATAGCAGAAGGATTATTGTCTTTAAGTTTAAATAACAAAAGATATTTTGTAAAAGTCAAAGGCATTTATGATGCCAAATCGAGTCAAAAAGATCGTTGCATTCGTCTGAAAGCCTCGGAATTTACTCAAAATAAAGTAACAGAACTGGCTCGCTGGCAATCTATGGAAGGATTAGGGTATAGTCAATCTGCCATGTCATTACAGCCATTTAATGCAAAATTGAAAATAGAGTTTACTCAAAATCCATCATTAGAATATGAATTTTCCATTGAGAATGCTGATAGTGCCTTAATTCGTCTTTACCTTTTGCCAACTCACCCGACAGACAGTAACAAACCCTTACGCATAGCCATTTCTATAGACGGCAGTACACCGAAACTTTTCAACATCAAAACTGAAGGAAGAAGTAATATCTGGAAAGAAAACAAATTACGCAATCAGGCAATTGTGAAAACTCAGTGGAAGTTTAACACATCAGGAAAACATACATTACGCATCTTTGCGGTTGATCCGGATGTTGTAATCGATCAGTTGATGATAGATTTCAAAATGGACAGATCCTTTTATGGAGTTGGTGAATGAAAAAAGGCTGTCTGAAATTTATCAGACAAGCCTTTTCAATATCAATGGGTATTATCAGAAACTAAAGCTTCAATTTATAAGCATTTACCTTATTATCGAGAAAAGTAGGAACTAGCAAAAGTTTTAGTACAGGAATATAACCCAGATCAGCTGCGTTAATTTTCAAAGGCGAAGTATCCATTAGCTTTTCAACTCCTTTACCAATTTCAATTAATTGAACTTTACCGCTCCAGTCGGAAGTTACAAAAACTGTTGGAGAAATTTGCTCAATACCATCTAAATAGCCGACCTTTTCGACCAAAGTTTTCATGGCTTTCGTTTTCTGATTGACAGAAATAAAATTACCCTTTGAGCCCAAATACAAAAAATCTCCCGAAGCAAAAATTCCATTCATACTTCCAAGTTGATTGCTTTCAATAAACACTTCGAGGGAATCTTTTCCAACATAAAAAACACAATTTCCACCATCATCTGAGACATAAACACGACCGTCAGAAGCAACCGTCACATCATTCAAGCTTTTCGATTTGGAGTTGCGATAGGTTTTTACCGTTTTAGCCGTTTTCAAATCGATTTCTACCACCCGATCTATGTCGGTGACATAAAGTTTTGTCTTCGTACAGGCAATTCCTTTTGGGGCATTCAAACCTTTAAACCATTCTTTTTCAATAAATTTACCTTTGAGATTAAGCTTTGAAATATATCCAACACCATCTTTCACATCATGTTTTCCAACAATATTCGACACATAAATGGTTTGATCTGTTGCGTTGTAGTGAGATGATTCGGGAACGTTTAGCCCTTCGGGAGTGCTCCACACTTTTTCGAGTTTTGGACTAACGAAAGCTTCTTGAGCCGAAAGACTAATACTCGTAAAAAAGGCCAAATAAGCCAAGATACTAATGACTGTTGTTTTCATAAAATACTGTTTATATGATTATTATAAAACAAATTATTCTCAACTGATTTTTATTTTGGTAGAATTGAAGTAAATTCTGACAAAAATACAATACTTTTGCTAATCAACAAGATTGATTGAAAAGAAACAGGAAAATAAATAAAAAAATCACACATTCAAAATTTCATCACATTCATAAATAGATAACCTTATGAGATACAAAACGCTATTTTTATTTTCATTGTTGAGCATTTCGCTTTTTGCACAAACAGAAACCGTAAACATCTCAGTTGACCTTGCTAAGGAAAAAGGGCCTATGAAACCAATATGGGCATGGTTTGGTTACGACGAGCCTAACTATACTTATATGAAAGATGGTAAGAAGTTACTTTCTGAAATTGCAGCACTTAGTCCGGTTCCGGTTCATGTTCGTGCTCACAACTTAATGAATACGGGCGATGGTACCGCAGCTCTCAAATGGGGCTCTACCAATATGTACACCGAGGACAAAGATGGAAATCCTGTTTACAGTTGGACAATTATCGACTCTATTTTCGATACGTACGTTCAACGTAAGATGAAGCCTTTGGCCGAAATTGGCTTTATGCCCGAAGCACTATCTACCAATCCACAACCCTATCAACACAACTGGGCTCCGGGGATGAAATATTCCGTTATCGAAACTGGTTGGGGCTATCCGCCAAAGGATTATAAAAAATGGGGCGAACTTATTTACCAATGGGTGCGTCATTCGGTTGATCGTTATGGAAAAGCTGAAGTTGAAAGCTGGTACTGGGAATTGTGGAATGAATTCGATGGAGCCTATCTCAAATCGCCGGATAAATTTAATGAATATTGCAAAATGTACGATTATGCATCAGATGCAGTGAAACGTGCGCTACCTTCGGCACGAATGGGTGGTCCGCATACAACAGGCGGCGCGGCGAAATTATTGAAAAGATTTATCACACACTGTTTGAAAGACACAAATGCAGTGACCGGAAAAATTGGAACACCATTGGATTTTGTAGCTTTTCATGCGAAGGGTTCGCCACGTGTAGTTAATGGCGTAGTGAGAATGGGTATGTCGAGTCAGTTCAGGAATATGAACGACAATTTCAAGGTAATTGCTTCATTTCCAGAAACGAAAAATTTGCCGGTAATCATTGGAGAATCCGATCCCGAAGGATGTGCAGCCTGTGGTATGCAAACCAATCCCGAAAATGCGTACCGCAATGGAACCATGTATTCGAGTTATACCGCATCTTCGATTGCACGCGAATATGATCTGGCCGATTATTATGGCGTGAATTTGATTGGAGCTGTAAACTGGTCGTTTGAGTTTGAAAACCAACTCTGGTTTTTTGGTTTTCGCGATCTGGCTACGAATGGTGTCGACAAACCGGTTCTGAATGTTTTCAGAATGTTGGGTATGATGAGCGGTACGCGAGTGGAAGTCTCGGGTAATCTGGCCTACGATTTCAAATCTATTCGTGACTCAAGTGTCAGGGGTGAACGTACCGATATAAATGCATTGGCAACCAAAAACAGAAACAATATTTCTGTTTTGCTCTGGAATTATCACGACGACGATATCCAGGGAGTTGGTTCACCTGTTGAGTTGACAATAAAAGGAATCAGTGGTAAGAAAGTAACCCTTACTCAATACAGTATTGACAATAAACATAGCAATTCTTACGAAGTATGGAAAAAGATGGGTTCTCCCCAAAACCCAACACCAGAGCAATTCAATACACTTGAAAAGTCAGGAAAACTTGAACTTCTTACAGAACCAAAGACTGCAAAAATAAAAGACGGGGAAGTAAAAATAAAAATGCAATTAGCACGACAAGCAGTATCGTTAGTAAAAATAAGCTATTAACCTGAGTTAGGGTTGATAATCTGCAAAAAAAGCGGCTAAACAGCTGAGCGGTTTGAGGTTTTATTTTACATCTTTCTTTAATTCATCCGGACTGCTTTTGGTATAAGAATTTATTGGAGTCGCTGTTTTTTCGAACAGATCCTTAATGTTTTGTAGCGGAATGGCATTGTCAGGTCTGAATTTGTCGGACTGCATATAATTCACGACGGATTTATACAAACTTTCCGCAACAGGACGTTCTTTTAGGTTATTATTCAAATCAATGGAAGTCATCATCAGTTTACCTTTGCCCACATTAGCCTCGAAAAGCATTCCCAACTTACGATTAATAAACCAGGTGTCGATTGGTTGAACTATCGGTTGAAAGCCTTTAGGAAAATCTGTCAACAACATTGTTTGTGCACGGTTAATCAGTTCCCACCATTGCATATTTCCCCAATTTTCAGTTACAAAATCTTTAAATACCGGATGATAATTATTGATAAACACTCCCGTGGTATGTGGCGGACGCATTTTGAACCAGGAAGTATTCCAAAAAGCCGGTTGGAAATACTGAACCACATCTCTACCGTATTGAATTTTTCCTGCAGCAAGCAGAAGTACCTTACCACCATTGTTTAAAACAGTAACAGCTTTATCATCCAATGCATTTGTAATATAAATTCCATCGGCATTCACGATTTCCTTTTGAACCGGATAGACCCAAAAATCCCAGTCGTTAACAAAATCAGTACCATCGATGGTAATTTCGAGATTTAATTTTACTGCAGTATTGAATTCTGATAAATCAAGTTTTACTTCACCCAGATTAAAATTATTCCCTACAGGAATGTCTTTTACAGATACAACGCCTTCCTTTATGACCAACCCAAACTGGTCGCGAATGCGCCACAAGGTTTTTGCATTTACCAGTGTTGCTTTACCAAAATGTGTAACTTCTATATTGGCTACGAATGTTTCATTGTTCCGGTAAACAAATTTCTCAATACGAGCCAACGGAACTGTTGAATTACAAAATCGACGGAATTCAGGTGCGGTCATATACCCTTTTTCATCCCAGAAAGCATCGAAAACACCAACCAGTGCAGTTCCCTGACCCGGATAATCGTTCAGACATAATAACTGGAATCCTGCATAACCGGGTGTACGAAGCGTTCTTTCTATTTCATGTTTATAGCATAAAGCTTGCAAATGACCTGAAGCCATCAGGAACTCATGTCCTAAATCGGCCATGTCATTATCCGCTAAATCTTCTTTGAAAAGTTCAAAGTTTTTGGCACGCATTACACCGGTGTATTTCTTGATTTCGTCGAAGTTCGGAAAAACACACCACTGGCCGGTTTCGTGTGAAATATAAGGTTGCTTAATAGTATCAATGCGTGAACGATAATCCGACATAGTTTCAGGTTGAGAATTACTCCAACTCAATCCGCGTGCTCCTGCTTTTACGTGATACTGACTTTTTGGTTGCCAAGCCCAACCCTGACCAACTGAAGCTCCTGTATAAAGCCGGCGTGAATCGGTGGCTTTCCAGTAATCGACAAACTTGCTCACCCAGGGAACCCAGGCACCCCGTGGTTCGTTTCCACAAGCTAAGAAAGTAAATGATGCGTAATTGCCATATTCTTTGCTCATTCGTTTCGTTTCATCCATCAGGTAAGTATCAATGGGTAATCCCCTACCTAACTGTGTGCTATGGTTTGGCCAACTCGGGCCTTCGGGTTGCAAATAAAAACCAATTTTGTCGGCAGCCTTGAAGGCGGCTTCCGGCGGACAATAGGAATGAAAACGCATGTGATTTAATCCATACGATTTACAAATCCGAAAGACCCGTTCCCACGAAGTTTCATCCATTGGAGGATAACCTGTCAAAGGAAATACAGCATTTTCAACGGTTCCCCGAAGTACTGTTTTGTTGCCATTCACATAAAAATACTTGCCTTGAATGGTTATTTCACGCATTCCAAACTCCATAGCTTTGTTATCCGTTTGCTTTCCTGAAGTTAATTTTGCATTGAGATTATAAAGAGCCGGATCAAATTCATCCCAGGTTTGTATGTTTTCACCCATTGGAAGTGTCATTTCGAATTCGCTTTCTTTACCTGAAACAGTTATTGGCAATTCAACAGGAGCAACAGAAAATGTTTTATTCGTATTAAAACTATTAGCGGAAATTACAATCTTTGCTTTTACAGTATTTCCGTTCTGATTTATTACTTTGATTTTTACCAATGCACTCTTTGTTTTCAAATTCGGAAAAACCTGAATATCATCGAAATAAAGCAATGGACGGGCTTGTAACTGCAATTCACCTACCATACCATTCCAGTTACCTTGTGTATGATCGGTTACACTGTGAGAATTGGTACCGACATCCATACTCTTCAAACGATTATCAATACAAACTGTAATGCGGTGCTTTCCGGGTTTTACTTTCTCAGTAAGATCAAATACATGAGGAACTGTCAACGAATTTTGAGAGCCAATTTCTATACTGTCAATCCATACGCGTGTAATAAAATGAGGATGTTCGAGTTTTAGTGTGATATGATTACTATTCCAGTCAGATGGGATATTCACATCTTTTTGATACCATGCTAAGCCAACATAGTGTTTCAACTGTGTCAACCAAAAAGGCATTTTAAGGTTTTCGGGTTGGCGGTATTTTTCCATGCGGGGATTAAAAAACCATGAACTGTCGTAAATACTGGCAGTAAATTTGGTCTTTAATGTAATATTATATCCCTTCAGATTCTCGACCATGGAGCCGGGTAAATAAATAGAATCATTTAATTTATGGTCAAACCATTTTTCTGAGAGACCTTGATCTTTCTCGTCCATGGCAAAGTTCCACTTACCTTTCAGGTCAATTATTTTATCACTCGAACTTATATATTGTATGGAAACGGTAAAAAGTACAATCAGTAGAATAAATGATTTTTTCATAAAATTTTCTCAACATTAAATAACACAAAAACAACCTTTATAAAATCCTTAATTTGGGGAATTAGAGAAAAAAAACATTTCTTTTCATTTTACAAAAGAACGATATTTTATATGATTATAAAATAGAAAAACGTACAGATATAAAGACTATAATCCAATTTGACATATTAATTTCATTATGTTACAATTGCGAAACAATCAATTATCAAAACTAAAACTAAAAGTGCCAAAAACAACACTTTTATTGATGCAGAGAGGCATTATTTTTACAAAATATTTAATGATAATAGATTACTGAAATTGTATTTTTTATTATTGTCAAAGGAATTAATGTTTTAAGAATAAAGACTATCATGTTTTTTAAGGGCAATAGAGGCTAATTTATAGCAACCAATTTTTGACATTTAAATTATTAAGATAGAATATCTAATGAGTTACAATTGCGCATATTATGTCGTTATAAATTTTGTTTTACATTATATTCTTATGAAAATAAATTTAGCCAAAATTTAAAGCCAAAAATAATGTCTTCCAACAACAAGAATATATAACTTGGATAATAAAAATGCAAAATGTGAAGTCATATTTGCGAAAGTTAATCAACGGTTTCCAATAATTTAAATCCAATATCAATAAGTCGAAAGTTCAATCAAAAAACACCATAAATATCTTTATAATTTAATCTATTTCATTACGAACCAGACAAAGGAACAAGAAAATCCACAAACATTTTTGATATGTAGTTCAGCTTTTAGCCTTCTTTAACTGCATAAAACAAATCATTATTCATATTGAATTAGTAAATTTTTCAATTTAAAACAAACTATTTAAAACTTCTAGTAAAATGAAAATCAAAATCACGAATCATTCAAAAAAAGACAGACATCTTTTGCAAAAGATGCTCTGGACAGTTATTTTTGTATTGGCTACGCAACTTACATTCGCGCAAGCCCTTACAGTAAAAGGAAAAGTTCAGGACTCACAAGGTCTATCTTTGCCTGGAGTTTCAATTATTTTACATGGAACAACAAATGGAACCATTACTGATGCAGATGGGAATTTTACAATTACAGTTCCATCGTCAAAATCTGCATTAGTATGCTCATTTATTGGAATGGAGACCCAAACTATTGTGGTAGGAAATAAATTATCGCAGGTTATTACATTATACGATTCGTCGGTTATGTTAAATGAAGTTGTGTCTATTGGTTATGGTAGCGTCAAAAAGAGCTCACTTACCGGTGCTGTTTCTAAATTAACGGCAGAAAGTTTAGCAGAACGTCCGATAGCCAGGGTTGAAACTGCATTACAAGGTACTATGCCTGGTGTTGAAGTTCGTACAACTACAGGACAACCCGGCGAAGATATTCAAATCAGGGTACGTGGTGCTGCATCAGTTAATGCAAGTTCAGACCCATTATATGTTGTGGATGGTGCTCCGGTATCTTCATTGTCGGGTATTAATCCTGCCGACATTTCTACTATTGAAGTACTTAAAGATGCTGCTTCAACTGCGATCTATGGTTCAAGAGGATCTAACGGTGTGGTTATTGTAACGACAAAAATCGGAAAATCGGGGAAATCAGGCAAACCTGTTATATCATTTGATGCAAACTATGGTAGCCAAACCCTGGAAAGAAAAATGGATATGTTGAGTGCTACAGAATGGATGAATTTTCGTATAAAATATAATGATGCAACCTATTTGGCAGCTGCCGCTGCAAAAGGTGTAACGAATGCATCAATTAGTGACCCCAGTGCATTGAGAATGACTAATATTGGAGGGACAATGACTGCACCAAATTACAATGTGGTAAATGATGACCGTTGGTTCCAAAACATGAATGCTGCTACACAAAGTTCACACACTTATACTGCATCAACTGACAAATTAAGCTTGCTGGACTGGCAGGATAATTTTTTCAGAAATGCTCCGACACAACAATACAATGTCAGTGTTTCAGGTGGTACTGAAAATACTAAATATATGTTCTCCGGAGGTTATCTTGACCAACAAGGGATTGCAATCGGCACGGGTTATAGTCGCATGAACATACGTGCAAATATTGAAAGCAAGATTAACAAATGGTTAAGTGCCGGATTAATTATTGCTCCAACGTACTCAACTACAGGTGGTGGTGGTTTGGCAAATGGAAAAGATTCTAAAACTCATTTAACTTTAGCATCTACACCAGTATCAGATCCAGGTGTTGGCTATATGACTAATGTTGAGCCTAACACACGATACCTTTGGGCCGGATCAACTTCAAGTCCAACATATATAATGCAAACAAATTTAAGTAATGCAAACACACTTCTGTTAAATGCAACTTCTTTTATTCGCATAGAACCTTTTAAAGGATTTAAAGTTCAGGCCACTGCATCGACAAACTATAGAAATTCTGATGGTGAGACGTATAATTATTCTTCTGCCGGAAGTGCATGGGCATCAGGAGAAGGAGTAAACTCATCGGGAGGACACACAACTTCATCCAGAATTGACAATAGTCTATTTCAAACTGTTGCAAATTACGACAATACATTTGGAAAGCACACTATTGGTGCAATGTTTGGTTTTTCGGTTGAGCAAAGCAGTGGGGGTTATACAACAAACCAAACATTTAATAAACCTTTTCCTAACGATGCCTTACCAGAATCGTTTAACGGATCTGTTTTGGCTGTGGGAACTGATTTAGTTACCAAATTGACTCCAAACAGATTAGAATCGTTTTTTGGTCGTGCCCAATATGATTATGCGGGCCGGTATTTCATTTCGGGAAGCATACGTCGTGACGGTGGATCAGTTTTTGGAATGAATAATAAATGGGGTACTTTTCCGGCAATCTCCGGTGCATGGAATATTTCTGAAGAATCATTTTTCAAAAACCTGAAAGTAGATGCTATAGATTTATTGAAATTAAGAGCAAGTTATGGAGTTACAGGTAACAATGCTATAAGTCAGACAGCTACTTATGCATTACTATCTGCAATCACATATGCAGGACAGGCAGGTTATTCTATAAGTACAGCGGGTAATCCGAATTTAGGTTGGGAAAAGGCTAATAGTACCGATTTAGCTTTAGATTTAGGACTTTTTGGAAATCGTGTTCAACTCTCGCTGGACTATTATACAAAAGCTACAACAAACCTGTTATATCAGGTTCCTGTTCCAGGGGCAACAGGATTCACCCTTCAATGGGATAACTTAGGTGATATTGATAACAGAGGGTTCGAAATAGAATTGAATACCAGAAATTTAACCGGCGATTTCAAATGGAATACAACTTTTAACTTAGGTTACAATGAAAATACAGTTAAACGACTAGGTGCAACTAATACACCGGTTTATTCAGGGTTTGATAACACAAACACTTCCAATGTGTTGCAAGTAGACCTTCCAATGAATACATTTTACATGTACGAAGCTGTAGGAGTTTGGAAAACACAAGCCGAAATTGATGCTTATAGTGCTGCACATAATGGAACAGCTGTAACTTTTAATGGGACTAAGTTTAAGCCGGGTGATATACGCTATAATGATATAAACAATGACGGAGTTATTACAACTGCTGATAAAACCTATTTAGGTTCCCCAACTCCAAAATTCACTTATGGATTAACAAATAACTTTGAATATAAAAACTTCGATTTATCTGTTCTTATTACAGCTCAATCAGGAGGAAAGATTTTAGGTATTCTTGGTCGTGCTCTTGACCGTCCGGGTATGGGAGCATTAAGCAATGTACTTGGTAATTGGAGAAATGCATGGTGGTCGGAAACTGAACAGGGTGATGGAAAAACTCCTTATATATTAAGTTCAACTACAGGTACAACTATAGATTCGCGCTGGTTATATTCATCTGACTACTTACGTATTAAAAATGTCTCTTTAGGTTATCGCTTACCATCATTGCCAAAAATATATTCCTCAGCAAGAGTGTATGTATCAGTTGAAAACCTGGCTATTTTGACAAGTTATACCGGAGGATTTTCTCCTGAAGCAGCAAACTCAGGTGTAAGTGGTGCACCGGGTGGTAGTAATTCATTAGGAATTGACTATGGTGGATATCCAACTTCCAGAGTTATATCAATGGGAATAAATGTAACTTTCTAACTTTAATAAATACAAATATATGAAACACATAAATATAATAATGAAACTCTGTATGACCGTTGGCGTCATTTTTATAGCTTCATGCAGTAGTGATTTTTTGAGTTTGTCTCCGAATGATCAACTTCAAATAAATAATTCTTACAAAACACCAAAGCAAGCTGAACAAGCAATTGTAGGAATTTATTCAAATCTTCGTTCACTCTCGAATGATGAATATTTATATCTTTCTGAAGTTCGTTCAGACAATGCATGGTCAAATCCTAAAACAGATGGTTTACGTGAATATTCTGAAATAGGAACTTTTAGGGCTGGTAGTGATATTACTACTTTCAACCTTGTTTGGAATGAATGGTATAAAGTAATTTTAGATGCTAATACTGCAATTGAAAAAATCCCTGCTATTACATTTATTACTCAAAGCACTAAAGACCAGTTTTTAGGTGAAGCCTATTTTTTACGCGGTTGGGCTTACTTTGAATTAGCTCGTTTATTTGGTAATATTCCAATTATTGACAGACCAATGACTGCTGCTGAAGTAAAAACCATTGGACAATCAACTGCTGTAGATGTGTATAAAAATATCGTAATTCCGGATATATCTAAAGCAGAAGCAATGCTTCCAATAAGTTCTGCCATGAAAACATCAGAAGGAGCATCAGCTACAGTTTATGGAAGAGCAGATAAAATTGCGGCAAAAGCAATGCTTGGACGTATTTACATGACTATGGCAGGATTCCCTATTAATGATGCGGTTGCACAAGACAGTGCTGAAGTAAAATTGAAAGGTGTCATTGATTTTTCTGTTGCAAACGGAGATAAGTACTGGGCAAAAGATTCTACAGAGTGGAAAAAACAATGGATATCTGAGAATAATAACAAATATTCTATTTTTGCCATTCAATACCGATCGGGTGGTGCCGGCAATATGTCTATTTTTAATTTTTCACCGGCTCTACCTCCTACATACACAACTTTAAGAATCTTTGGAAATCAGATATATATTGATAAGACTTTGATGTATAAACTTTCTCAATTAAATTCTGCCGGAAAACCGGATGCACGTGTTTATAATACTACTATTCTTACTGGTTATGCAGCAGAGCCCAATTGGCCGGCATACTCAAATCTGGTTCAATCTCTTACACTTTCTGATGGCACTGTAATTAATAATGTACTTTCTAATAGTATGTTTTACAAATACACGAATTCTATACGGAAAAGAGCTGCATTAGGTTATACTGCCAATATAGAAACAGCAATGAAGGATTATAATGATTGGTCGGTTAATTATCCTGTTATCAGATTGGAAGATGTACAATTAATGTATGCCGAAGTTTTGTTGAATAAACACAGTGATGTTGCAGGAGCTATTGGCATTGTAAATAAAATCAGAACAAGAGAAGGTGCAAATTTAGTTTCAACAGCATTAAGTGTACCTGATGCATTATTGGCTGTGAAAACCGAACGCAGAATAGAACTATGTGGCGAAGGTGTACGCTGGTTCGATTTAGTAAGGTGGAACGATTGGAAAAAAGCCATTGGCGATAAATTTGACAGTTACAATACATCGGACGTTGATAAGAATAATATTAAAGATGGTCGTTATTTATATCCAATTCCACAATCTCAAATGCAAGTTCAACCCGGATTGTATGTTCAAAATCCGGACTATAATTAATTTAGATTAGTGGACAATAGGAATAATCACACTAGTTGAAACATTTCTATACGGCGAAGGCTAAGCCTTCGCCGTATTTCAATATTAAGTGTGAGTTATATTTAATTCCACTAATAAGAAACAATGTATCATTGCATTTCATAGGGAGTTAGACTGTTGCAAAAGTGGACACGTCAGGAAACTGACAAATCACCTAAATATTTTCAAATTGAACTGTTTGTAGAAGTGAATTTTATACATAGTTAATTATTTGATAATTGCAGGAAACCACATTAAATAAATCGATTAGTTTTTATATCTTTGTTCTATATTTGATGTTTTTTTATGTCAAACAATACTAAGTTAACTAAAAATCACAAAGAAAAGATGCGTATAAAAGTAAATCTTTGGATTGCTCTTCTTGCAACAATACTACACTTCAATATCTACGCTGAAAACCAACCTACCATTGAGCATATTACCTCCAACAACGGACTATCGCACAATACCATTCGTTGTATGCTACAGGACAAAACCGGATTTTTGTGGTTCGGATCGTTGAACGGTCTAAACAGATATGATGGTATCAAAATAAAGTGTTTTGAACCTGAAGCATTAAATTTAGCATCGCTTTCGAGTGGAAAAATCAAAGAACTGCATCAGGATAGCTATGGTCATATCTGGGTAAGAACTTACAGTGATATGATGCATTGTTACGACCCAAATACAGAGAATTTTGTTTTAATCTTTGAAAATAAAACAGATCAATTAATCAAACATAATCTGTATTACGAAGACAAACAGAAAAACATTTGGTTAGGAAGTGTATCTTCGGGCTGTGTAAAAATATCATTCAGTAACGAAAAAATTACTACAAAAAAATTCACAGCTACACAGAAATCAAACAACCTTCCCTCCAATACTGTCTTTGACATTTTTCAAGACAGTTATTTTAATACATGGATAATGACTTCGAAAGGGATAGTCATGATAAAAAACAATCAAGTCATCAATATCAGACTGGGTAAAAACGACAACATCAGTTTTATCAAGGCTTATGAATTAAACAAAAAAATATATTTTATCTCCGACTTAGGTAAGATAAATGTCTATAATCTTAGCGATGGGAAATATGAAAAATTTTCATCATTGAAACCCAGTTCGAAAATTTTTCAAACAGCACCTTTAGGAAAAAATAAAATACTCATTTCTACCATTAAAAAGGGAGTATTTATATTCAACACATTGACCGGTCAATATATTCCCGCAGAATCTGTTTTTCAGGAAGATATTACAGGTAGTGCATATTTTCAAACCGATAAATTTGGAAATGTTTGGACTTATAACTTAACCGGAAATGTATGGATGCTAAATCCAAGAAATGACAAAGTCACAAAACTGAATCTTATACCACCATCTATTTTACAACTGATCGACGAAGAACGTTATCAATTTTTAGGTGACAAACACGGTAATGTCTGGATTAGTACTTACGGTGACGGTTTATACTGCTATAATGTGGGTTTAGGAAGTATTGACCACTATGGCTATAGTAAAAACATCAATGGATTAGCTTCAAATTATCTTTTATCCATTGTACTCGACAAAAACGAAAATATTTGGGTTGGTACTGAAAACATGGGAGTTAACAAACTTTCATTTGCCAATCGGAATGTACAAATTCTATATCCAGATCCCGAAAACATTACTAAAAATGGAAATGTTATAAAGTCCTTTTTAGAAGACAAAAAACACAATATCTGGGTATCTACAAAAGCCGGAAACCTATATCAATATAACCCAACTTTAAGCATCAAAAAGACTATTGTTGAAAACGGATATAATGTTTACAGCATATACGAGGATAACATCGGATCTATCTGGTTGGGGACCAAACGAAATGGCATAATTGAGCTGAAGAATGGTGATATTTCGAAAGCAATACACTACAAAAATTCAGATAAATCGGGTAGCCTGAGCAATAACACAATATTCTCATTATTAAAAGACAGAAAAGGAAGACTATGGGCAGCCACTTTTGGTGGCGGAGTATGTGTCAAAACAACTTTTCAGGGAACTGAAGGATTTCGAACCTTTTTCAACGAAGACGAATGGGTAAAGTTTACCCGTTACATTTTTATGGATAAATTGGGTGACATTTGGGTCGCAACTAGCAATGGTGTGCTTCGATTCAATCCTGATGCATTACTGCTTAACCGAAAAGCATTTAAATACTACACCTTCAACATTGAGAGCAAAAACTGCTTGAGCAACCCCGAAGTGCGATATATCTTTCAAGATTCGAAAGGTTATATTTGGTTGGCAACTGCGGGTGGTGGTTTAAATAAATTTGTTGGTGAATCTCCTAATGGAAATGGCATTTTTAAAGTGTACAATAACCAACAAGGTATGGCTAATAACAATATTATGGCCATACAAGAAGACAAAACGGGATGTTTATGGATTAGCACCGAAAGCGGACTGCACAAATTAAATCCTAAAAACAATCTATTTCAGTATTATAAATTTTCGGATGATTTTTCATCAAATATTTTCACCGAAGCAGCATGCATGACCAGTCAAGACGGAAGAATGTTTTGGGGTAGTCTCAATGGGTTTTATGTTTTCAATACAAAAAATCTGCAACAAAATCAAAGTGAGAAAAATACTGTAGTGTTGACAGGATTCTTCATTTACGATCAGGAAGCTAACATTGATGCAAATTACGCCCCACTTGAACAATCGGTTTCTTTATCAAAAAAAATAATACTGAAAGCATCTGATAAGGTTTTCCATATCGAGTTTTCCAACCTCAATTTTAGAGATCCCAAGGCCAATCAGTTCATGTACATACTCGAAAACTACGAAAAACGGTGGAATCTTTCAGGTTCGTTCAATTTGGCCACTTATCGTAATATTCCTCCGGGCAAATATAACTTCATGGTGAAAAGTGTGAATAGTGAAGGACTTTGGGACAACAATATTACTACGCTTGAAATTATAATCAAACCGCCCCTCTGGCAATCATCTATCGCAATTATTCTTTATCTGATTATTATTGGAGCAATTATTTACTTTACTTTCAGATTGATTTCAAATTTCAACCGACTGAACAATACTGTTAAAGTGGAGCGTCAACTTACAGATTATAAGCTGCGCTTTTTCACTAATATCAGCCATGAGTTCCGTACACCGCTTACTTTAATAAAAGGTAGTGTGGATACATTAAATGAATTGAAAACTAAAATGACAGAACCATTCCAACATTTGGTTGAAGATCTGGATAAAAACACCTCTCACTTATTACGCCTTATTGATCAACTTATGGAGTTTCGTAAACTTCAAAATAACAAACAAAAGCTTAACCTACAAAGTACTGATGTTGTCAGCTTTTTAAGGGAAATATTCGTCAGTTTTAGCAATGTAGCAGTTAAATCGAATATCGAATATCAGTTTTTACCATCTTGCTCCTCAATACCTATCTATATCGACCGAAACAAGGTTGATAAGATTGTTTTTAATTTACTTTCAAACGCTTTTAAATTTACACCTCGTGGAGGAAAAATATCTTTGAATGTTGAAGCTGACGACTATGCTCAACTACTTCGAATTACAGTATGTGACAATGGTATTGGAATTCCCAAGGAAAAACAGAATCTGCTATTCAGTCGATTCATGCAAATAAATTTTTCAGCAACAGGTACAGGAGTCGGACTTTCGTTGGTAAATGAATTTACCACATTACATAAAGGTAATGTACATTTTAAAGAAAACGAAGGTGGCGGTTCAATATTTACTGTAGAATTTTCTTTAAACAACAATATTTACAGCAAAGAAGATTTTGTCATAGAACAAGTAATTGTTTCGAAGGAAGACAAAAAAGTAGTATATAATATTTCTGAGTTTATCGAACAAAATGACAGTGAAATTCTCCTTAATCTATTGCCAAATGTTCCAATTGTAGGCAGAAAATACAAGATACTGGTTATAGATGACAATGATGACATACGTGATTTTCTAGAAGAAAAGTTAAGTCCTTACTTTGAGCTAATTACAGCTGAAGATGGTGATATTGGAATCAAAAGAAGCATGGAAGATGATCCTGATTTAATTATTTGCGATGTAATGATGCCAGGTTTGAATGGGTTCGATTTAACTAAAAAGTTAAAAGAAGACTTTTCCACTTGTCACATTCCTCTGATATTGTTGACAGCTTACGTCTCTGACGAATACCTTACAGAGGGAATCGAAGCCGGTGCAGATGCTTACATCAGCAAACCTTTCAGTATGAAACATTTGTTGCTTCAAATCAACAAATTAATTGAAAAGCGTGAAAGACTAAACAAACATTATTCAAGTAATGTTTCGACTGAAGAACTGAAAGAGGAAAATCAACTAGAAATGCCTGAAAGAGACAACCAGTTCCTAATACTTGTAGAAGAATTACTCGAACAGCATTTGACAGATCCTAATTTTTCGGTAGATGAATTTGCAGCTATGGCCAATACAGGACGGACATTATTTTTTAAAAAAATCAAGTATCTGACAGGCTATACACCTAACGATTTCATCCGCGTGCGTCGAATGAAAAAGGCAGCCGAACTCCTGAAGACCTTCAAATATAATGTTTCGGAAGTTTCGTATATGGTAGGCATTAACGATCCTTTCTATTTTAGTAAATGTTTTAAGGCGCAATTTGGTTGTTCACCATCTCACTACATAAATTCTTAGTAAAAGACCATAAACTTAATGAGTATAGGTTTGCATATATAGAATAATAATATTTTTACTTTTTAGTTGAATAGTGCAGTTCTCCTGGTTAAATTAGTAACTTAGAGAACCGCATTTCATTTATGCAAATTTATCCATCTCTATTCCACAGTTCATTAACTATTCAAACTTCAATTGGTTAAAAAGTATAAAAATCTATACAAACGCATAAAATTCCATTGCTACTGTTCTCGCTATTCTCTTCTTTTGTATTAATTTATAGTATCAAAACAAATATGATATATATCATATTGAAACTTAAAAGTAAAGAACTAATCCATTATTAATCACATTTTTAAATTTAATTGCTTTATGAGAAAAATTACACGGTTATTAGCCTTATTTGTGGCTTTATTTTTAGTGGGAATTGCGACTTCATTCGCAAAACAACAAGCAACTTCAGTACTTGTTCCATCGTACATAGTTAACGAAACGTTTACTGGTGCAATCGCGTATCCAACAGGGTGGGCTGCTGCTACAACACTCGTAGGTACAAATAATGGAACTGTATCCTGGACAGTACCTGCAACTGATCAGTTCAATGTGGCTGGAGCAGGAACCGGTACACGTGGAATAAGTATGTCCTTTCCAACAAGTGGAACTGAGCCTACTGTTTATGTTGATTTTGACTGGTTAAATACAACTGCAACATTAGGTATGAGAAATGCAGTTGGATTAATTCTACACGACAATGCAGGAAATAATATATTATCACTTTATGCCTGTGGTAGTGATGCAAAATTTCATTACTGGAATCAAGATTTAGATTCTGCAGCTTTCATAGGAAATAGTTTCAACAGAGCATCTGCACTTACAGTAGATAATACAAATTCAATGAATTATCAGACTTTGGTAAACTTTCCATTTGCAGTAGCAACATGGTATAATATTAAAGCTACCTTGAATTTTACAACTCATATCGTTACAAATTTAACCATTACAAAAAAATCAGACGGTACAAATATTAGTATCGCTAATATGCCTTTTATTAGCACTTTAGCTTCTGATGTAACAAAAATAAGCTTGCTTAATACTAGAGCAAGTAATGCAGGTAATGGAAGTAATGCAAATCTAAATGCATCGCTTGATAACTTCAAAACTTATAAATTAATTGATGTACCAGCAGCAAGTGTAAATATAAATTATCTTGACCCTGTTGGAACACCGTTTAAAACAGCAAGAGTAGAAACCAATCAAGCTATAGGAAGTACTTACACAGTATTAGCTTCTGATAAAGCAACATACACAGATGGTTTGTTTTATTATGTTTACGATGCAGCAGCTACTGCAACCTTAGCAGGAATTGGTACTGGAGATACTGTTGTAGTAAAAAGTGGTGGTTCAACTATCAATCTTAAATTTACAAAAGTTGCTGCTGTTTCTGGAACTTATATTTGGACAGGAACAACAAATGCTAACTGGAATGAATCCGATGCAAATTTTACAACGGATGGAAGTAATAGTTTAGCATATCAAAACACGAATGCTATATCTTTCCCTGCAACAGCGATTCAAAAAACTGTTAATCTTACTGTAGCTTTAAATATGGGAACTCAAAGTATAAATTTAGCCGGTGATGGTTATACATTAATAGGAAACGGTAGTATAACAGGAAGCAAAAGTGCTTTAAATTTGAATTTAACTTCAGGACAAACCGCAACATTAAATTTTATCAACAATTTAGATAGTGTGGTTGTAAATGGAGGAAAAGCAGTAATTTCCAGTGATGCAAGTGGAAAAAAATATTGTTTAGCTGACGGAACCAAATTAACTCTTCAAACGGGAGTTGCATTTGCAAAACCTGTTATAGGTACTGGATCAATAACAATAGAAACAATCTCCAATGTAAATTACAATAATACACTTACAGGAGCTTCAACAATTAATTACATACTAGGTTCTGCAGGTAGTTTAAGTAGTTCAACATGGTCTAATGGAGTAAACACTGTAATGCCTGCTAGTACTTTGAATGTATCTACAACTACTGGAGTTGCAAGTGGTTTTGGCGTTTCGGATGCTTCATTAACCAATGCAAAAGTGAGTTTGGGAGACAATATCAGATTACTAAAATCATATAATCAGTCATCTGGAGTTGGTTCAACAATCAGCGTAGGCGAATTATCAGGATCTGCAAGTTCTACACTTGAAGGTGGCTTTGTTGCAGCTCGTATATTGAATTACAATATAGGTGGTCTTAATACGGATGCCACATTTGCAGGTACGATTAAAAACTACATTCAAATTGCTTCACCTACAGCGGTTAATACTGATATTTTGAATATTTACAAAAAAGGAACCGGAATCTGGACTTTAACGGGAACAAGCCCTTTGTTTACGGTGGGTTCATTTAATGTTGATGCGGGTAGAGTTATTATGTATGGTTCATTAGGCTCAACTGCAGTTCCGGTAACAGTAGCTGCAACTGGAACTCTTAGTGGAACTGGAACATTCGCCGGTGCAACAACAGTAAACGGTATTCTGGAAGGACCTTTGAATTTTGGAAGTACTTTGACTTTGGCCGGAACAACTAATATTACCGGAACAGGATTTGATGCTGGACAATTCGATGTGGTAAATGTAATTGGGGCTGTAACAAATGGAGGAACTTTAAATATAACTATTGCTGCCGCAGAACCTACAGCATCTGTTTCAATTAAAGTAATTAATGCTGCAACTTATGTTGGAACATTTACTGCCGTAAATGTATCACCTGCTGCAACATCGGCTTCAGGTTGGGGATATAATCATTCAACCGGCGTTTTAACTTATTATCCACTTGGAACAGGAATAAATGCTGAATTCTCAAATGTAAACATTTATCCTACACTAACCCGTGGTGATGTTCATGTAAATGCAGATAATGTAAGCTCTATTGATGTTGTTAGCTTAACCGGTCAATTGGTTAAACAAGTAAAAACAACTGCTACCACTTCAATAATCAATTTGAATGGTTTATCAACCGGTGCTTATTTTGTTAAAGTTCGTTTTGCAGATGGTTCTGTAAAAGCTCAACGTATTCTGCTTCAAAAATAAAATTAAATTTGTAATTAGAGGAAGATATAGGTGTTTCGGCGACGGAACACCTATTTTGCTTATATTTGCATAAAATTTTAATCAAATGAACAACCCATTCAACTCCAACCGACTTTATTTTTTTCTGTTTTTTGTTTTATTTTTTCTTCCAACTGATTTTTTCGCTCAGGAAAACTTGCAAGATCATCTGGCATCAAAACCTTTATTTCGTGATCCAATATACGATGGAGCTGCCGATCCAACGATTATTTGGAACAAAGAAGAAAAAAAATGGTTTATGTTTTACACAAACCGTCGTGCCAATGTCGATAGTATTAAAGGTGTAAGGTGGGTTCATGGTACCCGTATCGGAATTGCTGAATCGTCTGATGGCGGTGCAAACTGGAAATATCGCGATACTTGCGATATTCAGTACCGTTTAACTGATTATACACATTGGGCACCGGAAGTGATACAATATAAAAACCGTTATCATATGTTTTTGACTTACGTTCCCGGCGTTTTTTCGGATTGGGGACATCCTCGTTGGATTGTCCACCTTACAAGTAAAAACCTTATAAACTGGAAATTTGAATCAAAATTAAAGTTATCATCAGAACGTTGTATTGATGCTTGTGTATTTCAATTGCCTGATAAAACGTGGCGAATGTATTACAATAATGAAGTTGACAGAAAATCGATATATTATACCGATAGTCCCGACCTTTATAAATGGACTGATAGCGGAAAAAAAGTAATTGCCGATCAAAGTGGAGAAGGTCCAAACGTTTTCCAGTGGAAAGGGAAATACTGGATGGTAGTAGACAACTGGAGAGGATTAGGTGTATATTCTTCGGACGATCTTGTAAATTGGAAAAGACAGAAAAACAATATTTTACAAGAACCGGGGAAAGGTCTTGATGACAAGGTTATAGGTGGACATGCCGATGTTGTCGTTAATGGTGACAAAGCTTATATAATCTATTTTACACATCCCGGACGAATACAAGAAAATAAAGGAAAGAACAATTACGAAACAAAGCGAAGCTCTATCCAGATTGCAGAGCTGGAGTATTTAGATGGTCAGATTGTTTGCGACCGTGATAAACCTGTGTATTTAAATCTTAGCGCGGTGAAAAAAAATAAAATTCAAAAGTAATTTGCTAACTTTGTCACATCAAATTGGAAAAAAACATTCAGATTCATCCTATTAATCTTTTTGAAAATACAAATATGAAAAAAACACTATTAATCTTACTGACAGTGGCATTCAGCTCATTGTCATTTGCCCAGAAACAATTTTTCAAACCTGAAAAGATGGTTGAAACCGGAGTATACTATTATCCTGAAGCATGGAATCCTGATCAATGGGACCGTGATTTCAAGAAAATGTCAGAAATGGGGTTTGAATTTACACACATGGCCGAATTTGCCTGGGCACAACTCGAACCCAGCGAAGGAGTCTACGACTTTAAGTGGTTGGATAAAGCAGTGGAACTGGCTGCCAAAAACAATCTGAAAGTGATCTTATGCACACCTTCGGCAACACCGCCAGTATGGCTTGTGAGAAAGTATCCCGAAGTTTTAGTAGAAATGCCAACCGGACAAACCGGACAGCATGGTACACGTGAACATTACTCTTGGTCGAGCGTAAAATACCGTGAACTGACAACGAAAGTGGTTGAAGGGATGGCCAAACATTATGGAAACGATAAACGTATTTGGGGTTGGCAAATTGATAACGAACCTTCGCATTACGGTGCGTTGGACTTCAGTAAAGCTGCGCAGGTAAGTTTCAGAACTTGGTTGAAAAAAAAATATCAAACTATTGAGGCTCTCAACAATGCTTGGGGAACTGCTTTCTGGTCGGGTGTTTATACTGATTTTGATCAAATTGAAATTCCAAATATTGGCCGTTTATATTCGGGAGTTGCAAGTCCCATTTCATTGGTTGACATGAAGCGATTCAATGCAGATGAATGTGCAGCATTTGTTTCTATGCAATATAACAGCTTGCGATCAATAATTTCCAAATCGCAGTTTGTTACCTCCAATTATATGCATGGACATACCGATGTTGACCCTTGGCGCAATAAAAATCTGGACTTTATCTCTTACACAATGTATCCGGTAGCAGGATATTCTGAAGGAGTTGGAAATCAAGGTTTCCGTATGGGTGATCCATGGAGGATTTCGTTTGCAAATGATTTTTTCCGTCCGGTCAATGGTGTTACCGGTGTAATGGAACTTCAACCTGGGCAAGTAAATTGGGGAAGTTACAATCCACAACCGTATCCGGGTGTGGTCAGAGCCTGGTTATGGAATGCTTTTGCAGGCGGATTGGATTTTATTTGTTCGTATCGTTTCCGACAACCGCTTTATGGTGGTGAACAATTCCATTACGGAATGGTTGGAACCGATGGAGTTACACCTTTGAATGGTGGAGAACAATATAGCCAATTTATGAAGGAAATCCGTGAGTTGCGTAAAATGTATGTCACCAATGTAACTATGCCTAAAGAATATGCAGCACGTAAAACAGCACTCTTATATAATGTAGATAATGTTTGGGAAACAACTATTCAACCTCAAACATCACAATGGAACGAAATTACGCATATAACCAAGTATTATTCAGCAATAAAATCTCTAACATGTCCGGTGGATATTATTGGTGAAGATCGAGATTTAAGCGCTTATCCTGTTGTGATTGCTCCGGCATACCAAATGGTTGACAGAGGCTTGATTGCAACTTGGAAAAAATATGTTGATAATGGAGGAAATCTTGTTCTTTCTTGCCGCACCGGATTGAAAGACCGCAACGGTCATTTTTTCGAAGCTCCTTGGGCAGATGCTATAACCAATTTGATTGGGGCAAAAATAGAAATGAACGATATGCTGGGTGCAAATATGAAAGCGAAAGTGTCGTATAACGGAACAACTTACTTTTGGAAGAATTGGGGCGATATACTTGAACCTGCTATCGGTACGGAAATCTGGGCAACTTATGCCGACCAATTTTATGCAGGGAAAGCTTCAGTTATTCACCGCAAATTAGGTAAAGGAACTGTTACCTATATAGGTACCGACACTGACGATGGTAAGTTAGAAAAAGATGTGTTGAAAAAAGTATATGAAACTGCCGGAATTCCTGTGAAAGAACAAGCGGAAGGTGTAATGGTTAACTGGCGTGACGGTTTTTGGGTGGCTATCAATTACTCTTCAATCAACGTTAACATTGAGATTCCGAATAATGCAAAAATTATCTTCGGAACAAAAGAATTAACTCCAGCCGGAGTAGTAGTCTGGAAGTAATATTTAGTGTGAGAACGATCTGAAGTCGTTCTCACACTTTGTTTCTTTCATTTGAACATAATTTTCACCTAAAATGAACATATATCCACCCTGATAACAACAAGAATCGATAACTTTGCACTAATTAATTTTAGAAAAAAATGCCATGAGAAAATTAGTATTTCCGGCTCTAATGTGTTTACTTTTTGCACTAAGTTCAACAGCACAAATAACCGATTATCCCTTTCAAGGAGTTGCTTTTAACCAAGTAAAACTGAATGATGCATTTTGGATGCCACGGGTTGAAACCAATCGTACGGCGACCATTCCTGCTTCATTTCAAAAATGTGAAGAAACAGGACGAGTACAAAATTACGTAAATGCAGCTACTCATACAGGTAAGTTCCTCACAACTTTTACATTTGATGACACTGATATTTACAAAACGATAGAAGGTGCATCATTTTCTTTGGCAGTTCATCCCGATGCAAAATTAGACCGCTATGTTGATAGTTTAATTACCCTTATTTCGAAAGCACAGGAACCTGACGGTTATTTATATACGGCACGGACTATCAATCCTGAAAAACCTTTTGGTTGGGCAGGAAAAGAACGATGGATAAATGAATCGCAACAAAGTCATGAGTTGTATTGTGCAGGTCATCTGTACGAAGCTGCTTCCGCTCACTATCTGGCAACAGGTAAAAAAAACTTCCTCAATATTGCGTTGAAGAATGCTGATTTATTGACTCAGGTTTTTGGTCCCGGAAAAAGAAATGATGCTCCCGGACATGAAATTGTTGAAATGGGATTAGTACGACTTTATAGAATAACATCTGAAAAGAAATATCTTGATTTGGCCAAATTCTTTATCGATTGCCGCGGAAAAAAGATTGACAAGAGCCGTGCATATTGGCAAGACCAAATGCCGGTTATTCAACAACGGGAAGCAGTAGGTCATGCTGTACGCGCTACTTATCTCTATTCTGGTGTTGCAGATGTAGCCGCATTGACTAACAATAAAGAATATCTGACTGCCATCGACAGCATCTGGAATAATGTTGTTTCAAAGAAATTCTATCTTAATGGAGGAATTGGCGCCAGAGGAGATGGTGAACGTTTTGGAGATAATTATGAATTGCCAAACGGTAGTGCTTACAACGAAACATGTGCCGCTATTGCAAATGTTTACTGGAATTTCCGTATGTTCGAGCTCCATGGACAGAGCAAATACATAGATGTTTTGGAAAGAAGCCTTTACAACAATGTTCTTTCGAGTGTCAGTTTAGATGGAAAGAACTTCTTCTACCCGAATCCTTTATCTGCAGATGGTAGTTACGTGCGTCAACCCTGGTTCGACTGCTCATGTTGTCCGACCAATCTTTGCCGTTTTATGTCTTCGGTTACCGGTTATATTTATGCGCAAAAAGAAAACAATCTGTATGTAAATTTATTTATCGGTAGTTCCGTAACGATTAAAATGAACGAAAAGCAATCGGTTCAAATCAGCCAAAGTAGTAATTATCCCTGGGATGGAGCCATAAGTTTCACTGTTCAACCGAAGCAAAAATCTAAATTTGCGCTACGGTTACGTATTCCGGGTTGGGCAAAAAATCAGCCGGTACCAAGCGATCTATACAGTTATATGAATCCTGTAACTGCCTCTTATTCTATCAAAGTGAATGGCGTTGATTATTCTGCCAAAGTGGAAGAAGGTTATGCCGTTATTGACCGTGAATGGAAAAAAGGCGACAAAGTTGAATACAATCTGCCCATGAATATCCAACGTGTAACTGCTAACGAAAAAGTAAAAGCAGATCGTGGTTTGGTAGCGCTTGAACGTGGACCGATTCTTTTCTGCCTGGAAGATAAAGACAATTCATTTAATTTGAATGATTTAATTCTTCCTGACAAAGCTGACTTAAAACTTAGTTTCAACAAGGATATTTTTACGGGAACTTATACCATTCAGGGTGAAGGCAATGTCATTTATCCTTCGGAAGATAAACTTAGCCTGCAAACTGAAAAGAAAAGTTTTACCGCCATTCCGTATAACGTGTGGGACAACCGTGGTGGTGCTGTTATGCGGGTTTGGTTGCCACGGACTGTTAGTGAGTTTAAGTTGTCGGAAAAATAAATTCAACTTCTAAAACTTGGTATTGAATAGTAAAGGCTTCACCAACGTGAAGCCTTTTAGCTGTTAATGATTATTATTTCATTATTTTTGAAGTACAAATCAAGTCGTTATCAGCCTTTAGCTTTATTAAATGGAAGTATTATTTTTCACTTTACAAAAATGCTATTAATCCAACTTATTTTGCCATCTTTCAGGTTTACAGGATTGTTATTGACCCAATACTTAGCAATATTGTTATCAGATCCTGCAACATAAACATTGTTTCCAACAACAAAAATCGAACTCGCGTAGGCATTCTTTGTGCCGTCAGATAAATTTACTGAAACGCCATTTTTCCAGTATTTTGCAATATTAGTTCCGGCACTGTATTCTTTTCCGGCAACATATACATCGCTTCCGGATACAAAAATTGAGTTTGCATCTGATGTATTGCTACTTTCACTTAATGTTACAGGAGTATTATTTAGCCAGTATTTTGAAACAGATATTTTCGAAACAGAATCCGGGACACTTCCGGCAACATAAACATCATTCCCATTTATAAAAACTGAATTAATTTTGGATACACCGTTACCATCAGTCAATGAAGTTGGTACTTCATTAATCCAAAGCTTACCTATATTGTAGTTCATCCTGAAAGGGTTATTATTTTCTACATTCTCAGTTCCGACAATATATACATTATTATTTGCCACAAAAACAGCTTCAGCCGATGCGGATGTTTTACCTTCAGTTAAATTATGCGGTACTCCATTTTTCCAATACTTTGCTACTCCCGAACCGTAACTATCGTAACCGGCCACATAAACATTTGTATCAACAACGAAGATTGAACTTGCAAGTGCATCCCTGCTCGCATCGGAAAGACTAGTGCCTACTCCGTTTTTCCAATATTTGGTTACCTGATGACCGGTAATTTTATCTCTTTCATATCCTGCTACATATACATTTTCATCTACTACATATATTGAATATGCGACAGCATTTGTTGTGCCATCAGTCAAATAAACCGGGATTCCATCCTTCCAATATTTTGCAACTAAATTTCCATTACTATTTTCTTCAACACCGGCTAAATAGACAACTTTAGGGGTGATAATCTCTTCAACTTCACCTTTTTTATCACAGCTCATCAATGTAAAAAAACAAACATAAAACAAAACGATTACTTTATACAAATTACTCATAATCAAATATTTTATTTGTTAATTTAAAAAATGTCATGAAATAACTTAAAAATATGTCTACTTCCAGGCATCTGTTCTGAAAGGTGATGCCGGTAGTTTTTCTTTGTTACAAAAATTCGGCATGGCAGTTTCATCCCAGGCAAATCGAACTGCAATAGGATTGATAACATCTTTTGAACTCACTATGACTTTATTTCCCTTAATGAGAGCTTTGGCTACAACAAATTTTTTATCCCCTCCCGCTATAGTAAACCAATTTAATGGTTGTCCATTGGCACTGATTAACCCACTTCCAGTATGAGTAAATTCGAGTTCTATACTGTTCTTTTTGATTTTTATTTTGGAATACAATGGGCCGGAGAAAACTATTTTCTTTCCATAATCTTTTGCCAAAGCCCAAAGTGATAATCGACGCCCGACTTCCCATTTGTAGCTGGGATGTATATTGTTGAGATCATCCACCAAATCGGTAGTAACAACCATTCCTGTATTTGGAATATCGAGACATTTTGCCTGCGCTTCCCAATAATAAGGAAGTAAATCAGTTCCATGTTGAAGTTTATCCTTGCGTTTACTATAATAATAGGGAGCTATTTGTACAAAATAAAATGGCATTTTATTATCATTCCAACGTCCACGCCATGTATCGATCATTAATTTTGTTTTGGCAGCAAATGTTGCCGTATCGTGTATCATTAAATTTGATTCTCCCTGATACCACAAAAAACCTTTGATAGTATATGGAATAATTGGTAGCAACATCCCGGTAAACATTTTTCCGGGAATCATCCCATCAATTTTAAAATTCGGTTTGCCAAAAACTGAGTCTTTGAACAGAGGAGATTGTTCATAAGCAGTTGGTGGAGTCCATTGTTCCACTCGGGTTCCACCCCACGAACTGGAGATGATTCCAATCGGAACCTTCAATTCATTTGCCAGTTCCTTTGCAAAAAAGTAACCTGCAGCACTGACAAAACGGAACAATGAATCGTTACAATCCGTCCAACCTTTAGTCGGAAGCTCGGTTTGAAGTTTTCGTTCAACATATAAAAACCTGATCAATGGATTCTTATTGCCTTTCAGTTCTTTTTCAGCCAGATCTTCGCCTTTTTTAGGGGCTACGAATTTGTGTAAGCGTAGATCGAGTGGATATTCCATGTTGGATTGACCCGAACACAACCACACTTCACCAACTAATATATTGTCTAGTGTAATTGTATTTGAACCTGAGATAATCATTTTTCTTGGTACGGCAGAAGCACTCATTGGATTGAGTTTCACTTCCCAGTTTCCGGAACTATCGGCAACTACTGTTTTGATTTGTCCTTCAAATTTAACTGTTACTTTTTCGTTTACATCTGCTTTTCCCCATATAGCAACAGTTTTTTCACGTTGCAACACCATATTATTGGTGATAACTTTGGGTAAGATTATTTCAGCAGAAACGAAACCAACCATTAGAAATGAGAATACTAGAAGAATAAGTTTTTTCATGATATTTATTTATTATTTCCAGATAATTCAAAAACTTGAAAATTTCCAAACTCAGAAACCCGTGAGCCCATCAATCGAAATCCTATTCTGCCCGAATTTAATGCAGGAAAATCATTTGTTTTCCATTGACAGATTTGTTCTTTTTCGGAGTTTTTTATTTTCATATAAATATCTTCTCCTTTTTTTATAATCGTGATATGGTTGAGCATACCGGTTTTAAAAAGTCCGGTTCGCAAATAATCGGGCTTCAATTCAGACCCGTTTAATCCTTTTCCACGTTCAGGTAAATACCGGCGGACACGGATATAATCTTCATTTGGTTCTGAATTATCATTTTCAAACGCAGCAAAGCTGATGTGATAGGCATTCATGTGTTCAAAATATGTTTTCATAGCCGGAACGGTTCGTAAATTACTCCATTTTGAAATATCTTTATCGTACTCACCTACTCCACTTCCTTCGGCGCACAAATAAATAATATTTACAAATTTCGTGGCTGTATCTATGCGTGTAAAGTCAAATTCAATACGCAAATCTCCATTAAACGATTGTTTTGTCCAAAATACCGCATGGTCGACATCAGAAGCAGGAGTTGGTCCGGCTTTAAACAACAGACCCTTCTTCGTGTTTTTCAATTTTGCTTTTTGTCCATCCAATATCCAGTTTGTTGACCAGGGTTTCGTAAAATTATCGCTGAAGATTTGCTTCCAGGATAAATTTTGAAGCGTTTCAAATGATTTCCGTTGTTCAATCATTTTTGGATCGGGGATTTTATCGCCAATCAATTCCAGCATAATGATCGCATTCAATCCCCATTGCGCCGTACTGTTGGTACTCACAAAAGGATTTTCATGAACCGGATTCAGCACATCAGGTCTTTCGATTATCTTTGAACCGAATAAACTTCGTGTCGAAATTCCAACCCGACGTCTTCCACCTAAAAAATCACTCCAGGCTCTTTCTGCCAGTTTATCATCGTTCAGTTCTTTTGCTGCAAAAGCTGTCAAACGTTGATTTGGAAAACTAAAAAAGCCCCAATTTGAATTTGCGGGAGTTCGCTCCGGATCATCTTTTGGCATGGCATAAAATTTACAATAATCAGTAAATGTTTTGCGAAAAGCCGGGTAATCTATCATATCGAACATTTCGGTAAGAATTTCATAACCGCCCATTAATGTTGCCAAATGATTATGATTGGTAACTTTCGGATCACCATCATAACTTAGTTTTCCTGTGGTAGGATCGTAACCCAGACCATTGGGTCCGGTAAATAATCCGTCCGGAAGTTTTGACAAACTTTCCATTCCGGCGATAATTTTATTGTAATACTTTTTGTCACCGGTTCGTTCCCACTCGGTCATCCAGTTTCCTGCAAGTGCCAGCCAATCGGGTCCCCAGCGTAAACGGGCCGGAGCATTATACGGAAATTTATCACGTGGTTGAGCAATTCGTAGCGGATCAAATTCACAGGCTGCCTTTTCAGATTCCAACGATTCATGCATCAAATCACCTGAACGTTCATCGGTTGTCAGGTAATAATACTGACGTTTCCAGGCGGCCTGAGCTATGCGGGCTTCTTTTGCCCCGTCGCCCCAGTGCGAAACATTGTGCCGACTTCCCAAACCTTTAAAACGACCCAGATGATAACAATCTACTTCCGAATTATGGTGAGTCATGGCTTCAGCCATTTGAAAGATATCGGCTCTTCCGGAACGTAAGAAACTGTACCAAAGCCAATCGCCGGGGGCTAATTCGGTATTGTCCCAGGCAAATCCACCTATATCATATTTCCACGAATGGCGAATTGGATCATAACTATGCATAACATCACCGTAATTCCAGAAACCATACCAATGATGTTCTTTAATTGCTGTTTGATAAAAAAGAATCGAACTGTCCAATTGATTTTCTATCCAGTTTTTTGTTTCATTTGAACGATCGGGCAAACTCCAGGTTCCGAATGCTTTTACATCGTGAAGATATTGTGGTGTGCAAATGAGCTGATGTGTAGTAGTTCCATAAATTGCCATCTCTGATGTCTGCTGTTTTGTTGGCAATTGGTCGAAAGGGAAAAGTGTAAGTTCACTGGTTCTTGCAACACCTGTTGGGGTACTGAATCCGGGTTGAACATCTTCGTAAGTTGCATCCAAATCGTGAGCAATAGTATCGTAATGTCTCAGATCCATAGCTTCTGCATCTTTCGACCAAAACCAAACTGATAATTCTGCTTTTTCACCACGTGCTCCATTAATTTCCAACGAAGCAGGATAAGATTGCCAGCAATTTTTCAACGAAACAGCCAATCCGCCACTGACATCGCCAACCAGTGTAAGCCCGGAAGATTGATGGCCGGAATTTGCAAATAACCAGGAACTTTTGTCGTTAGTTCTCTTGCTAATGGTGAAAGCATCTTCATTCAATTGAGTGAGTTTATAACTGTCCCATTCCGGGAAATGACTGAAATTATGATAAGCAACAGAATCCGAAGCAGTGATTTCAGGAATTCGTTGACCGTCAATTTGCTTATATGACAATGTTCTGTCACCTTTATAACTAAAAGAATAACGACCAATCAAGGGCTTTACAGGTTCGCTCCACAAACCGTTTTCATCACCCGAAAAGCGAACATGACGGTTTTGGATTTGCTCACGAAAAGGTACATCAAACACTATTCCCAGACCTTTTATGAAATCTTTTTGTTGATCACCATCAATTACAAAAGTATGAACTACATGTATGGTTTGTAATCCTGCATAAAAGTAAAGTCGAACGGTAAATGGAAGAAACTCACGATCACTCTTCAATGATTTATGAACACCTGTGATTTTTATCACACAACGCACCGGACCCGATTGTTCAACTACAACTTCTTTTATTTCGCTTTGAAAGTCATCGTATTGTATAATTTGTTCATCAATTCTGTCCCTGTTTTCGAGAGTACAAACCAGCCGGCCGTTTTCTGAAACCGTGCGTCCATTCACTTTCATGTTTTTTATCAATACATTTCCTTTTGTATTGATATCACAAGTCAAAACTCCAGTGTTAACCTCAATTACTTCGGCTGATTTAATTACATTTAATCCTTCTTGTTTATATGTTTTTGAAACGTAATTAAGCTTGTAAATCTGTTGTGAATCTGTTACCGCAGCAAAACCCATCCATTTAACAGAACCATCAGGCCAATAGGCCATGACCCAGTTTTGAACAGGAATTAATTGATTATTTTCGGCATTGAGTGTGAAAGCCTGATCTTTTTTTACTTTCCCTTTGGCAAATGGAACACCCCAACTGACTCCGGTTTTCACTTCGGGTTTATCACCAATCCATTTAATATCGATTGATTGACTATATAAAAAGACCGGAAAAAGCAGAAAAAGAAAAAGCCCCCTAAATCCCCCGGAAGGGGAATTTAAAAGGGACCTTAGTTGATATTGATTTACGTTGAATCTCATTCTTTTACAATTTTCTTAGAAATAATATTTTCATCGGCTTTAATTTGAAGCAAATAAACTCCTTTTGTCAAAGCATCCAGATTTAAATTGAGCCTGCTTATGTCAGAGTATTTAGTTGAATAAACAACTTCACCAATTAGATTAACAATGTTGAGTTGGATTTTTTGTACTGTTTGATCCAATTGAATGTTGAGAGTATTCGTAAAAGGATTTGGATAAACTTTCCCGTTGATTCGAATATCGTTCAAACCGGTTGAAACTTTAACTTTGAGAGTTCCGTTGGTATTAAATTCCGATAAATCCCAGTCCAAACCATCTCCCGGTGTAGCCGGAATAATTTCTGTCGGTGTTCCTGTAACATTTCCATTGATCAACTTAAATGAATCACCAGCATTAAATACAGTATTATTAAGAGTTGAAATTCGCAATTTCCCGGCCATTGTAAGTGTTCCGGTAACATTCAACAAATCATTTTTAGAATTTGTTTTATCAATATCCATCAACAAAGTTCCACCATCAAAAATACTGACATAATTGTTAACGGTAAAAGTTCCGACTCCATTTCCCGGGGACAAAACACCTCCATCAAGTACGCTAACCACTCCGGTAACAGAACCTGTACCAGCCAATATCCCTCCTGAATTAACAGTATTATTTCCTGTTCCCAACCCACTTCCGGCAGTATTATTAACCATTAAGGTGCCGTTATTTATGTTAGTACCTCCACTAAAAGTATTGGCATTTGTCAAAGTCCATGTTCCAATTCCGACTTTGTTAATGGCTGCAATGGCACCTGTTCCGCTGTATTGAGCATTAGAGATGATACCACTAAAAGTAGAATTTGCATTTCTTGCTCCAACTTCCCAGGTAATAGTACAAGCTCCGGTACCTCCGGCACCTAAAACTGAGTTTATAGAACCCGTCAGATCACCAATTGGTATAGTCAAATTTGAGATTGAACGGGATATCATGGTAACCAGATTTGACAAGTTTATTTTTGCATTTTCATAGCCTTTTGTATTGTAAACCACAAAGTTTCCACCATCTGCATCCGTAGTGATATTCATTATACCACTGAATTGAGAAACGTCAGAAGCCAGAATGTTTCCCGTATAATTAGTATAGTAATTCAACGTACCACTTCCGGTAATTGATCCATTAATCAGGGATTTTCCGTCAGTATACAAACCTCCGTTTTTACCTGAAGGTATTAACAAATTCCAGTTTGAAGTATTATCCGTTGTATTGCTGTCGTACATAACCAATGAGCCACCCAAAAAGGTTATAGTGTCAGAACCCAAAGCGGTGGCATTGGCAATATCAGTAGTCAGAGCTATAGAGCCCAATTTAATTGTAGTTCCGCCGGAATAATCGTTACCAACAGAAAGTGATAATCTCCCTGAACCATCCTTTATCAATGCACCCGGACCTGTTATTTTACCAGTTGTAGCCAATACAGTTGAAGAACTACCTATACTCAGGGTACCCCCATTTTGACCCAATGTAAAGCCTCTGTCAATACTGGCAGTGAAGCCCGTATAACTCAATTTTCCTCCATTTAAAACAATATTTGAAGGTAAATTTGAGGCTGCTCCGATAGCCGAAGCAGATCCACCTTTTGCAATATTTGCAAATTCAACTGTTCCCTCGTTGATAGTTGTTTTTCCGGTATAATTATTTTGAGTTGTAATAACCACTTTTCCTGACCCGTTTTTGAAAAAACTTCCCGGGCCATCAATAGAACCGGAGCCACTAAAAGTATAATTTGAAGCTGCATCTACCATAAATTTTCCCGGAATAACTGATCCATTTACAACTACAGCTTTAGAAGTTGCATTATCGTTAAATACAACTGAATCGTTAGAAACAAATATTTTAGAAAGTTCATCTAGCATCCAGTTTGCTGTATTTCCATTATCCCATTTTGTATCAATATTGCCATTCCAGATTAATATTGAAGGAGCACTAACTTTAAGAACTATATCACCATTTACATTCGTCAGTAAATAACTTAAATAAGCTGGAACTCCTTTCACTTTAATTTTTGTTAAATCACCGTTCAAAGAACCTGAGCAATGTGCTAAAATGTAGTTTCCAACCGGGAGTGAACCTCCGACAAAATTAAGATTAAAAGTACTCTGTCCGGAAAGTGTCCAGTTTCCGGAGATTTTCAAGGTGTCATTTGCAACAACTTTACCTGCTGACACATTAAAATCAAATGTATAGGAAACAGCACCAACTTCAGTCAATGCATCTAAAAAAGTCATTTTAGAGGATTCTCCGACTGTATTTCCAGGATCGAGAGATGATAAGTTACCTAAGGTTACTGCTTTGCCAAAAGTACCGTTGCCGGCTAGTTTCACAAAAGCGTAAACTGTAACTTCACTGTTTGATAACATCCCATTGTTATAAAAATCGCCATCCCAAACATCGGTCGAACCTGCATAACTATTGTTGTTATTCAACGTCAACCTTCCGGCTCCGATCTTTTTCAAATCCATAGTACCATTTAAAGTTCCCATGCCTGAAATAATTACATTATAAGGAGAATTTACTTTAACTCTTTTTGGAGTCAGATTTCCGGAAACATTTATTGAAGCATCTGCACCTGCAGTAATATCAAACAGCACACCATCTCCATTTTTAAAATTGGATGTTTGACCTAAACTATCTGTCCAAGATGTTGAAATTTGATTGTCCCATGAAGTCCCTGTTTTCCATCGTTTTTCGTCATTATATATGGCTGAAACAGGAGCTTTTTGCATATCATCGCCTATATAAAATCCACAATGAGGAGGTTGGTTATAGGCTGTATTTTGCCATGCAACAGCATCTCTGTACTGTGCATCATGCATCAATGTATACATTTTATACGTTGTTGGGATTGTGGAAGTATAAATTCTAAGTTTTTGGTTGTCAGAAGTTCTTAAAACTAGTTCTTCGCGCCAATCACCTAAAATATCTGCTGAAAGATTCGGAGTCGCTTTTGTACTGTTATTTGAAGAACAACCATCTGCAGTTAACAATGTACCAACACCCCATTTAGTGATAGAAATATTATCAAGTAATTCATCTTGTAGATCTCCATCCCAATAAATTCTAAAATTCATCGAAGGTTTTGATGAACCTAAACTAACACCTGCATTATTCCATAATGCAGTACCTGAAGCGCTCCACATTTCAAATCCACGATTTCCCGGAATAATATTGGCTGCAACTCCTCGACCGTTATCTGATCCTGTAAAATTTCCCCACAAAATTGCACCGGTTTTGGCATCATGCATTTCCTCTCCATAAGCCGCACTGGTTGATTCATGCATCTCCCAAACTTCCAATCCTTTTCTATTTGGATCAAGATCAGTCATGTGCATGGCATCACCGTGTCCAAGTCCCGTGGCATAAATACATTTACCATCATCATCAAATGCTGAAGCACCATAAACAATCTCGTCTTTTCCGTCATCATCAATATCACCAACACTCAGGTTATGATTGCCTTGTCCGTATGCATTTGCACCATTAGGAGTATTTGAATCGTATACCCAACGTTGAGTCAACTGCCCATTTCTGAAATCCCATGCTGCCAATACAACTCTGGTATAATATCCCCTACACATAACAGCACTTGGATGCACACCATCGAGATAAGCCGTACAAGCAAGGAAACGATCGACACGGTTACCATAACTATCACCCCATGAGGATACAGTTCCGCGGGCAGGAACATAATTTACTGTTGAAAGTTCTTCTCCTGTAAGACCACTAAAGCAAGTCAGGTATTCCGGTCCACTTAAAATATAACCGGCAGTTGTACGATAATCAGCAGCGTCATTATCAGAAGCAGCCGGACCTTTACTCAAAAAGTGTCCTAAACCATCAATTGTTCCTGGGGCAGTTTTACAAATAATTTCTGCTTTACCATCTCCATCGAAATCATCAACTTCAAAATCGGTATAATGTGCTCCTGCACGAATATTTTTTCCCAAGTCAATACGACAAAGTTGAGTTCCGTTCAATTTATATACATCTAGATATACATCACCTGTGTAACCTGACTGAGAATTATCTTTTGAGTTGCTGGGATCCCATTTCACAACCAATTCAAATTCTCCATCTCCGTCAACATCACCCACGCTACAATCGTTTGGTGAATAAGTACAGGTAGTTCCATCGGGCATAGTCATTGCTGCCGGTACATTCATGGGAATTTCCAAATAATTGTTGGACCATACAGACGCAGAATTGGTTTCTCCTGTTTCAACATTATTAATAACCGTTTTAACTGTGTATGTTGTTGCCGAAGCAGTAGGATCAGTATAATTTGTTGCAGTTGTAATTGGCGAAGCATTAATTTTAACCCCATCACGATACAAATTGAAAGCAACATTATCGGGATCAGAACCTAGAACGCGCCAGGATAAAAAGACGGAACTGGTGGAAGTTTTCACAGCAACCAAACCCCGGTTCAGTTTTTCGAATTGTCGTTGAGCTAAAAGACTTCCTGAGAGAGAAATTAAAAATAATATTAAAATTACGTATGTATTTTTTTTCATTTTTATTAATTTAAGAACTTCATTAAATGTGATATATTCCAGCCAACAAAGAAAGTATATCTTTGAATACCCCGAAATAGAGAATAATTCAAACTTATGTCTCCTGATACATCACTCATTTAAAAATTCAAAAGATGGAGTCGTTTTATCCAACGTTATAATTCCGTGTGAGGGTAAATTCTGATCTTTCAAAAATACATTTATTATCTGTTTTTGCCCACCAATAGTATTTAAAAGTACAGCATCCGAAATTTTTATTTTTGATTTATCTTTGATTTTTGCTTTTCCTTTCATCTCTACAATAAATATGTATGCATCTTCTTCGTGCCTTTCAAACGTATAACTTAAAGTATCAAAATGGACTTCTTTGTTATCTGCCCATATACGAATATTTTTTTTAAAGTATTTTCTCAGATCATTTTGGTCCACTTTATCTATGCCTTTTTTAACGTAGTCTTTATTTTTTACTGATGCAGTTTGCTGAAATTCACAATAAAAATCGGCATAAAAAATGCGGGTTGAAAATGACATTACTCCGTTTGAATACTTCAGGTTACAAAAGGCCAATCCCATTGGATGAGAATAGGCTTGTTGAGCACTTAAAAACAAAAACACAATTAAAAGATCCTTCAGTAAATTATTTTTTGACATACAATCAGACTTTTAAAACCTATAAAAAATAAGGATAGTTGATACTAAAATTCCCAAAACAGAAAAGAAAACAGCTATTGATTTATACGAGACTTTTACATACCTATAGAATATATAGACAAGTAAATAATAAATAAAAATTACCATTAACTGACCAATTTCTATACCAACATTGAATGAAAATAAAGGGAGGATAATTTTTGAGGAATCTCCCATTAAATCGGTAAAGAAACTGGAAAAGCTCATGCCATGAATTAATCCAAAGAAAAGAGCCATAAAGTATTTTGCCATCAGTTTTGATTTTTTCAACTTACCATTTAAAGAGAATAAATTAAAAACACCGCTAATTAAAATGGTTACCGGAATCAACAGTTCAATTAAATGGCGATTTGGAAAAATAATTTTAAGCGAAGCCAAAACTAATGTTACAGAATGACCTAAAGTAAATGCTGTTATTACAATTACAACTTTCTTCCATTCAGTGATTTCGTAAATTGCACACAATGTAATAATAAATAAAAGATGATCGAATCCGTTTATATCAACTATATGGTGAAAGCCTAAATTCAAATAAGAATAAAAAATATCTAATAATTGCATATTAATACATGGTTGCTAAAATTTATACCTGTTTACAAAATCAATTAGAAAAACAAAAACACAATCTAACTAATTGATAATCTATAAAATAAGCTGAATGATTTCGAAGACAACATTGGTTATTTGATAACTTTAAAACACATTTATGCATAACATATGTGCAAAGATGAATGTTTTCATTTTCGATTTTAGAAATGAAAGTGCAATGACTTTCAATTGGGTAAAAAGGGCAGGAATTTTATCGGATTTGAAAATTTTTAATCACTTCCAATAAATTGAAAATAAAGTAGTTAAATCTGAAGTTGATATCAAACTTAAATAAGCAGTCCCTATTTTACAAATTCATTGTTTTGAAAGCATTTCGAAAACATTATCTTCAACGGTAAAAATTGAACCATGACGCAATCCCTTTGGCACTGAAATTTTATCGGAAATATCTGTCCAGTTTATCAAATCTGATGATGAAATGGCACCATATTTATGATCCCTGTATTTATCGAAATAAACTATCCATTGATTATTAATTTTTAAAGAAGTTGGTCCTTCCGCCCAGTAATTCCCAGTTATTGGATTGCCTGCTTTAGAATATGGTCCGGTTAATTTGTCAGCAGTTGCGATTTTCAGATTTTTTTGAACAGGAACAGGTGTTTCATCTTTCAAAAACATGATATACCGTTTACCATCCCTGACAATAGATGCATCAATTACATTAAATCCGGGTTCATAAAGAAGTTTTGTATCACTAAAAGACTTGAAATCTTTCGTAGTAACATAATAAATGCGATGATTGTATCCATTTTCCAGCGTTGTTGCAGTTTCTTTATATTTACCTCTGATAGTGGTTGCCCAGTATATCATATAGGTTTTCGTTACCGGATCGCAGGTAATTTCAGGAGCCCAACAATTTCGTGCACTGTCTTCTTTTTCCATGACCGGAATAAATTGTTGCTCTGACCAGTTAATTAAATCTTTGGAACTGGCATAACCAATCCCCTTGTCAGCCCAGCTAACCGTCCAAACTATGTGAAATTTATCATCGAATCCGCGAATAACGCATGGATCGCGCATTAACTTATCATTTGCAACCATAGGCGTAATAAAAGATAAATCATTTTTGAAAGCCTTCCAGTTTAATCCATCATTACTTCCGGCCAAATGCAAACCGTCTTTTCCATTATTTTTAAAATACGCGAAAACAAAATTGGTGGATTCGGGTGTCTTTTTGATCGGTGTTGTTAGTACTTTATTGGTTTGCCTTACATTTGCTTTAAAAGTTGCTCTATTTTGATTGTTTCCAAGCGAAAGAGTTTCTTCAATATATGAAGCCGCTTGGTTGTAGCATAATTCATTTTTTGGTTGAGCAGACACAACAACTGTATAGAAAAAAGTGAATACTATTGAAATTAACAACTGGTAATACTTCATAATTTAGAATTTATTAGGCACTAATATTAACTATTATTTGCAATTTAGGAATAGAGGATTTTTGCTTATTTTTTTTAAAATTCGAAAGATTTATTTCTCTTTTCAGCTAAGTAAAAAAATTCCAAAACATTTACATTTCTGAGTTTTTTTCAAGTTTACTGAATATCTCATTGCAAAGTTACTAAATCTCTGTTTTGAATCAAAGGGAATGAATCATGATAAATATATATTCTAAAGTAATTAAGAACTAATAAATGAATGGTATTACAGGAGAAAGAAATCATAAGACATTTTCTTATTGAACAAACCGTAAAATTAAAATCACTTGATAAGGTATCTATAGATATTGTTTTTCAATATAATATACATTCTAATATCAAATATATTCTATTATGTATTACTTACATTTCAAACTAAAATATATTGTAATTATTGAGGATACATTAATTTCAAAAACATTAAAGAATTGTATAAATTTCTATATAGTTGTACAATATGACAGTTGTAAACTAGCATAGGTGTTGTAATTTTGTCCTAAGTTATTTGCTGATTTTAACATCAGCACGAAAGTCAAGTAAAAATACCTTAAATTAAAATGCTTCATGAGAAATTTCATTAGAATTCCCATCCTCTTGTCGTTTGTTATGCTACTACTTGTTCGATGCACGAACGAAAAGGAAGACTATTTCAAACGTCCGGGTTGGTTAGAGCCTCCTATTTACGAAGTTTTACAAAAACAGGGACGATTTACGTATTACTTACAATGCGTTGACAGTACTCTTTACGCTTCAGCACTAAAATCCAGCGGGCTGTTCACCGTCTTTGCTCCTAATGACGTTGCCTTTAAAGCCTATCTACAAACAAAAAACTATGCTACTGTAGCAGACATGCCTGATTCCCTGAGAAATCAGATTGTCAGTTATTCCATCGTTTATAACAACTATACTTTTGATCATTTGACGGATGTATTAAGTTCGGGTTGGGATACATTAACCAGCATTCGGAAGAAAACTGCTTACTATAAGACAATCTATCCGATGAACTATCAGGGTAATAATATCTGGGTATATGATATGCCGGGTGCTTCTGCATCAATCGGTGCCGTAGTTGAGCAAAATTTCAAATATGTACCTCTATATTTAAGTAAAGTTTTTGAACGTAATCGTACAGCCACACAGGCTGCTTCTGATTATGGTATGTTTTATTCTACTCCTTATACCGGAAGTAACATTCAGAGTGCTAATATAGTTACCAAAGACATGATTGCAGAGAATGGTGTCGCCTATGAAGTTGACCAGGTTTTGGAACCACTTCCGAACCTCGAGAAACTATTGGATGATGATGATTATTCCGATTTTAAAGCCTTAATTAATAAGAAGGGTAATACAGGAGAACCATATTTTATTACTTATATGTATAATGAGTTGTTGACCAGTTTCTTTAATAAGGCACTTCCCGGAAAGAATATCAACTCGGTTTATCTGAAGTATTATACAGGACTTCCATTCACTTTGAGTGGTGAACGATATGGTACTAGTCCTATACAAGCTGAACAGGGTGGCTTTACCATATTTGCACCAAATAATACAGCGGTAAAAAAATTCTATGATGAAAAACTGAAGGATTATTATCCTAACGGCATTCAAACTGTTTCTAAAGACATTTTGGGTTATTTTATTAATGCCCAAATGATTAATGAATTAGTATGGCCCGGTGATTTTAAAGGAAGTATGAACTCGCTGGGTGAATTTTTAAATGGTAAAGGGAATCGTGGTGATGCTTTCAACAAAGCTAATTATACAAAAATTACACCAGCCAGTAACGGATTATTTTATGGTGGAGACAACTACATTAAAAGTCGTTATTTCGAAACTGTATTTACTGAAATACTGTTGAATCCAAGTTACAACCTCTTAAACACTGCTTTTACAGAGTATTTTAACGCTACATTAAAAGAGGAATTGCTCAAGTGTGAACTGAATGGCTATACTCAGGAGAATTATACGGTATTGTTGCCATCGGATGAGCTGTTAGCAGCAGATGGTTTTAGTTGGGTTTGGTTGGCTGGGTCAAATAAGTATGGGTTTGCCAATTCAAATTCCGGGAGTGCATTAGGTAATTTCGATGTTTCAACCCGTATGCAACGATTGGTTAGATCTCATATTTACAAACGTTTGAAAAATGATCAGGTGAATTGTGCAATAACCAGCTTTACAACCGACCCCTCTTTTGCTTCAGCTTATAACGGCTATTCATATGCTGTTAATGACTATGGTGATATGATTCGCTACAAAGACGGGAAAATACAAATGCTGGGAAATTATGATGAAAATGATTGGGTAACTGCTACTCCTTATAAAACATTTATAAATGGTCAGGTATTCAAAATCGACAAAATGCTTCAATACTCCAGAAGGAATACTGCTCCCACAGAACCGGAGAAATATACATCGCAAGCTTTGTTCATTTATTTGCAAAATATGGCCACTGCAAATTCAAATATATCAACTTATGTAAGCTACCTGGCACTATGTTTAAAGGGCTCTGGTTCAAATGATTTGGCCGGGATTTCAGCCGACATGACATTAACATTTTTCATACCGAATAATGCAGCTATGACCCGGGCTGTTAAAAACGGAGATTTACCTGCATATAGCCTTGTTTCAAGTGGAGATCAAACTTCAATTCAAAAAGCTACCAAGTTTATTTTGTACCACATAGTGAACGGGAAAGAATATGTTGACGATGGATTGACATATATAATGCCAAATAAAGAGGTCATCACTGAAGAAATAGCACCAACATTATTGAAAGATGTTGTAAATAACACCTATCTTTCCATTAGCAAAGACGCATCAGGAAAGCTAATTGTATCTACTATGGCACAAAGCACAGGCAGAAGCCTGTCAACTTCAATAAAATCTGCAACCGTAGCACGCATACGTAGCAATTACTTTGGGTCTAATTCCGTATTACACGAGATTAACGATTACTTTGTATATAATAAAGTTCAGTAACAGTAAATTGTATTAAACAGATTAATATGAAAAAAAATAATAATATAATATTTTTTCTGGTCTTTGTGTCGCTGCTAATGACCTTTTCTGCAATGGCTCAATCGAAGATAATTATTCGTGGTAAAGTAATTTCGAATACAGATAAACAACCGTTAATTGGTGTGTCTGTTGCTGAATATGATAAAAACCATCGTATTTTGAATGGTGTAGTTACAGATATTGACGGTAATTTCACATTGAAAATTAGTGGCGGAATTGGTTCTGTAATTACCTTCTCATATATCAGTTATAAAACAACAACAAAAACTGTCGGTAATTCAGCCGTGATTAATATAAGTCTGGAAGATGCTACCCAAGAGATTAAAGGAGTTGTTGTTACAGCTAGATCACAGGTAAATACAGGCTTTGCAAACATTGCCGAGCGGGATTTATCCTATGCAGTAAGTAAAATTGACACCAAAGAATTGGAAGGGCTTCAAGTCGCATCAATTGATGAAGCGCTTCAAGGTCGTATGTCTGGAGTTGATATTGTTGCAAACAGTGGTGAACCTGGTGCAGGGATGTCAATACGTATCCGGGGTACAACCTCCATTAACAACGGATCAGACCCGTTGATTGTTGTCGATGGTATTCCTTATGATACCAACATTGGCTCTGACTTTGATTTTGCAACTGCTGATGAAGAAAACTACGCTCAATTGTTGAATATATCTCCATCTGACATACAGGAAATCACAGTTTTGAAAGATGCTGCTGCAACTGCTTTGTATGGAAACCGTGGAGGTAATGGTGTATTATTAATCAAGACTAAACGTGGAACCATAAGTAAACCTATGGTAAACTATACCTTTAAAGGTTCTTTGAATACACCTGCAGTTCCTATTCAAACATTATCCGGAGATCAATACACTTCGTTAATTCTCGAGGAGGCAGTAAATTCAGGTTCACCTTTGAGTACAATATCATATCCTCAGTTTATGTACGACCCCATCAATCCGTATTATTATTATAATTATGGACAAAATACCGATTGGTATGGAGCATTGAGTAAAAACGGATATACACAGGATCATTCCATATCCATATCAGGTGGTGGAGATAAGGCACAATATCGGACTTCTCTTGGGTACTATGACCAGACGGGTACAGTAATTGGACAATCATATTCACGTTTGACAGCTTCATTAAATCTCGACTATAACGTTTCTGATAAGTTGAAGTTTCAAGTCAACATCTCTTATACACATGGTGATCAGGATAAGAACTACACAACTGACTTGTTGAATACGGCCTATACCACAATGCCCAATCAATCAATTTACGAGTATAACACGCTGGGAGAAATGACTCCTAATTATTTTTCTCCGGTTACTACTCCACAAGGCTATTGGAGTTCAGCTTCAAACAAAGGAATATACAACCCTGTAGCCATGGCTAATACTGGATATTGGAAAGTAAAGAGTGAGCGTATTATGCCCAAATTCAACATCCAGTATTGGATTGTTCCTGAGATATTGAAATATCAGGGTGATCTTGCTTTTGATATCAATACTTCAAAAGACAACCGTTTTCTACCACAAATTGCAACCGGACGTCTATGGCCGGAAAACAGCGTTAACCGTTCAACGGATCTTGCTTCGGAGTCATTTATCGTTCAAACCTATAACAAGTTGATTTATACTCCGAAATTGAATGAAAACAATTATATAATGGGCTTATTGCAATTTAGTTCTTATGATGCACGCAATGCATCATTTCAGGAGGTTAGTTCGCTGAGTGCCTCTAATTATTTGCAAGATCCATCTATGCCATCGAATATAATTGGATCCGGGTTGGGATTAAATTCAGGAAGTTCAGAAGCACGTTCTTTATCGCTTTTGGCAATGATGCAATATAAATTTATGGATCGTTACATATTCACCGGTTCTATGCGACGCGATGGTGATTCAAAATACAATGATCAGAACCGATATGGCTATTTCCCAAGTGCATCGGTTCGTTGGCGTATTTCCGGAGAACCTTTTATGAAAAAGGTGAAGGTTGTTGATGATTTCAGTTTTCGTGCTTCGACCGGTATGAGTGGAAATCCTGTAAACAAAAATTATCTTTACTACAATACCTATGGAACTTATGATTGGACTTATTTGGGTCAACAAGGCGTTTATTCAACCGGACTTCAATTATCGAACTTACGATGGGAGAAAGTTACAGACTTGAACATTGGTGGAAATCTCATCATGTTTAAAAATCGGTTAAATATTGACTTTAACTGGTATAAGAAACGCACCAATGACCTTTATTTTCCAACAGTAAACATTTCAAGTTCTTCTGGTTACAATAGTATTAGTAGTAACGTGGGTACAATGGACAATAACGGTTGGGAGTTGAGTATAAATACTACACCGATAAAAACAAAAGACCTGTCTATAGATTTTAATTTTACATTTGCCCGGTCTGAAAACCAAATCATGGCATTGTCTGACAATATACCACTTTTATCAACACCTACGGCAGCTAACGGTTTGTATTTGACTAGCATTAAGGTTGGTAATCCGCTTGGTTCATTCTATGGTTACCGATATAAAGGTGTTTACCTAAACGAAAGTCAGACTGTAGCAAAAGATGTAAATGGAAATCCGATTTATACTTATGATTCAAATGGGAAAAAAGAAGCAGTACAAATGAAATTTTGGTACCCTACAGTAGGTTATGAGTTCCAACCAGGTGATGCTAAATATGAAGACATCAACCATGATGGAAATATAAATTCACAAGACATCGTTTACTTAGGTAATATGAACCCGCTTTTAACCGGGGGGTTTGGACCAACAATCCGTTGGAAGAACAAACTTAGTCTGACAGCTTACTTCTACTTTCGTTATGGTGGTAAAGTAATTAATCAAACCCGAATGGATATGGAAAGTATGTATGGTTTCAACAATCAAACAACTTCCGTATTGAGGAGATGGAGACACGCTTATGAAGATGAAACGACTGCACCTACAGATTTATTACCACGGGCATTATTGGCAAAAGGTTACAACTGGTTAGGTTCTGATCGTTATGTAGAAGATGGATCTTTCTTACGTTTTAGATCATTAACACTTACTTACAATTTCGATAAAAAGCTAGTTAATAAATTTAGTGTGAGCGATTTGCGTTTATGGGCAACTATGCAAAACATCTATATCTGGACAAATTATACGGGAATGGACCCCGAGATTACTTTACGAAGCGGTATTTCAAGTTTAGGATACGATACTTCACGATCTGGAAGACCTAGTGATTTCTCAATTGGTTTATCGGTTTCATTTTAATAAACAAATTCTAAAGATTTATGAAAAAATATATTGGCATTTTATTGACAGTTTTTATAGCATCACTCCTGACTTCTTGTTCGGATTGGTTGACACTGGCACCTGAAGATGGTGTTACCAGACAAGAATTCTGGCAAACAAAAGAACAGGTAAATTCTGCTGTTATTGGTTGTTATGCATCGCTTTTGGATGGACCCGTTGAAAAAATGTTTTTGTGGGGAGAATTACGAGCTGATATGGTAGAAAATGGAGTAAGTCCTATTAATAACTACACAGAGGTTATTGACGGTGAAATTTCAACATCAAATTCAGTATTATACTGGGGGGATTTTTATACTACCATCAATAACTGTAATACCGTTTTGAAGTTTGCACCCACAGTTCGTGACATTGATGGCACTTTTACTGAAAAACAATTAAAAGAATATGAGGCCGAGGCACTTACGCTGCGAGCAATGATGTACTTCTATTTGGTTCGCTCGTTTCGTGATGTTCCTCTAGTTTTACAAGCATCTGTTAGTGACAATCAAGATTTTTCAATTCCAAAAACTTCAGGAGCAATAATTTTGGATTCACTTGTTAACGATTTGAAAATTGCAGCAGCCAATGCTCCGATTTCTTATCCAACAACTGCAGAAAATAAAAGTCGTATAACTTCATGGACTGCAAAAACGCTGTTGGCTGATATTTATTTATGGCAAGAAAATTACGCTCAATGCAATAATCTTTGTCAGGAAATTATCGGATCCGGTAAATTTAGTCTGATTCCTGTTGAAAAATTACCAGTTGAAATTTCAGAAGGAGGTGTAATTATTGATACTGTGACTGTCCCTAATGAATCGGATGCGGATAATATGTTTATACAATCCTATGTACTTGGAAATAGTATTGAATCAATTTTTGAAATACCTTTTAGCAGTTTAAAAAACAATCCTTTCTATTCAATGTTAGGCCCTAATTTGAATAAATTAAGACCAAAATTAGACATTGTAGATGGGTTAATTTTCCCTGTAGCACTTTATAGTGTTGCACCTGATGCAACAGATATTCGTGGCTCCGGTTGCTCATACAGAGCAGGAGTAGTTTGGAAATATGTGGGAACCAGCCGTACCGGAGCTGTACGTTCAAGTATTCAATATACTTCACCCTGGATAGTGTACAAATATTCTGATGTTTTGTTGATGAAAGCTGAAGCTTTAAATCAAATCGGATTACAGAATTCAGGCGAAACCGTACAAACTTATTATAGTCAGGCAGTTGATCTTTTAACCGAAGTTAGAAATGCACGTAATGCCGTAAAAACTTCGGACTATAAGTTTACGGCGGATAATATTGATGGAAAAAGCTTAGAAAATGCTATTTTAGATGAACGTGCACGTGAATTTGCCTATGAAGGAAAACGTTGGTTTGATGTATTACGTTATGCCAAACGTGGAAACTATGCAGATAATAATATACAGTATCTGGTTCGTTTGGCTATCAACAGTGCTTCACCACAAAAACAACAAAGTTTGATTGCAAAATACAATGACCCAAAACGCAACAGTCATTATTGGCCAATTTATTATAAGGAGTTGGAAACCAATAAACAATTAAAACAAAATGAATTTTACGCCCAATAAAACTTATCAGCCATGAAAAAAATAAATTTTAAATTAGTAAGCAGAATAACATTTATTCTCTTATTTAGCTCGTCTATGGCTTTTTTTAATTCCTGTGTATTAGATGATTACATGAAGGGGAAAACTTTTCTGACATCGGACGAGAAAATGATTGATGAATATATAGATCAAAAAGATACTTCCATGACGGAGTTTTTGAAAATTGCCGATAAAGCAGGTTTTAGAGGAATGCTCCATGCCTACGGTACGAACACTTGCTTTATACCTACAAACGAAGCTATTGCCGTTTATTGTCAAAGAAGAGGAATAGGTTCAATGGAAGAATTATCGGTTGAAGAATTGGAGAAATTTATGAAATTCCATATCGTTCGCGATACTATCAGAACGGCAGAATTTGTAGATGGTCGACTGATTATGGCAACCATGTTAGGTAAATTCTTAACAACTAAAGCTATACAAGAAGGAAAATCTGATTTTGTAATACGTGTCAATCGTCAGGCAAATATCATAACAAGAGATATTCGTGTAGCTAATGGAATTATACACAAGATTGACTATGTGTTAACTCCAAATCCAAAATCTGTGGGTGAAATGATTGAACAACTTCCTGACAATTATTCTCTTTACAAATCCATAATGGAAGAATCGAAAATGATTGATACTCTTACGAATAATATTGCTGATGGAGTTTGGTATACAGCAATTCTACAAAGCAACGAATCATTTGCAACAAAAGGAATAACTACCAGGGCTGATTTAATTGCAAAAATGAAAGTTGCTCAACCTGATTTTGCCGGCGATGAGACAAAGCTAATTCAAATTTATACACAGTATCATATTATACATAGATTGGCTTATGTAGCCGACCTTTCTATAACAAGTGCCGAATTAACTTTAGCAACAAATCAGGTTATTACATTTAAAACCACCAAAGATTCTTTAATTCTGAATGAATATCAGTCTTTAACTAAATTCGAAAAAGGAGTAACAGTTAATAAAGGGTCTGAATGGACGGACATGAGTTGTTACAACGGAGTACTGATTGATTTAGATGGCTATATTGAACCGGTAAAACGTGGTGCAGAGGCTATATACTGGGAATTGACAGATCAACCCGAAATTAAGAAGTTGAAAGAATACAGGAAAAAAGGTTCCAGCGTACCTTTTAAGCCAGGAGAACTTTCTGAACTAAATTTTGGTGGAAAAAACAATCCATTAATCACTTATGTGGTAGGTAGTGCTTATACAACCAAAGACCAATATGTTCATTATGATTTTTTTGATATACCACTCCGTCCAAATGTAATACAATGGATGGAAATTAAAACTCCGGTTCTGACAGAGGGTAATTATTATGTTTGGATTTGCTGGCGTCGTGGGGGTAATGATAACAAATTTAAAACGACCTTCATGCAGGATGGAAAAGTAGATCAGGTATTACCAAATGTATTTGATCTTGGTGCCTATTTTAATGACGCTGGAACTCCGGAAGTAAATTTGAGTAACGGAGAGAAACAATATAATGCAAAATATAGAATCAGCGTTTTTTGTGCTCGAAATTGCGGAGCAATTAAAGTTGAATATACGGGGCGCCATACATTACGAATCGATGCTTTGAGTGGTGGAAGCCAACAATCATGGTGGGATATGATTCAATTTATACCGGTGGATCAAAATCAACTTTGGCCGCGTTTCGACATTGATGGTAATGCTATTTATCCGGGAACTCCTTGCGAGCAGATAGCTCCAACTGATCAATCTTGTAATGGTGATTTAAATAACTAATAGCAAAATTTATTAATTATGAATTGTAAACATAAAACTAAATGCTTTATCATGATTCCAGTATTGGCCTTAAGTATGCTAATGTCTGGTTGCTATGAGAATGCATGGGAAAATCACGTAACTCAGGATAAACTGTTGAAAAGTGATTTAGTCGAAGCCATAAGTACTAAATTAGAATTATCAACATTCTATGCTATGCTTAAGAAAACAGGTTATGATCAGTTGTTGAAAACCTCAAACGATTTCACCGTTTTTGCTCCTACAAACACAGCCTGGAGTGGTGTTGATACAACCAATGTAGATAAAATGACAAAATTAGTTGGAACACTCATTGTTTATAAATCTTATTTTACCGATGATGCTAACTTGTATAAAAAAGTTACATCAGTAAATGGCAAAAATATTTTTTATGATGTCTCTACACAATCTTTTAATGGCGCAAAAATTATTACTGCTGACATTCGTAGTGCAAACGGAGTAATTCAGATTACCGACAAAATTGTGGAAAGAAAAAATAATATCTGGGAATATCTCTCCGAAAATACAGATTATCTGCAATACAATTACATCAATAGTCTGAATTCAAGAATAATGGATCCTGAAAAGAGTGTGGCGGTTGGAGTAGATGCAGCCGGAAAAATTAAGTACGATACTGTCTGGAAAAATATTAATAATTTCCTGCAAAAATATCCTTTGGATAATGAAGATTCAGTACATACTTATATAGTGGTTGAAAATGGCGGTTTCACTCTATTATATGACAAGTACAAAAATTACTTCCAAATGGGAACTCCAGCAAAAACTGATTCCATTACCCGCTTTAATGTTTGTCAGGATTTTGTATTTAATGGGATAGTTGATATTACACAATTTGATACATTGACAAATGTTGATGGTGTAAAAGTACCGGTTAAAAATGCAATTATCGAATCAACCTATAATGCCTCAAATGGTCGTGTTTATGTGTTGAAAGAAAGTAATATCAGGTTAAAAGACAAAATTAAACCGATCATTATCCAGGGAGAAGATTTTACCAGTTCGGCAAATTCCAGTTTTATATTTACCCGTTACAAAAGATGGGCTAGTGGAGAAAGAGATATTGCCCTGGAAGGAGCTGAAAGTCAATCAGATACTCTTTACAGACCCTCGACTGGATTAAAAGATAGTGTAGTATCAAAAACCTATCAACTTCCAACAGTTAATGGTGCAGGTGCACCAATTGCAAATTACGTTAATTTTTATATCGAGTATAAAACCAATGTGAATTCCGCCAATTATGATCTTTACTATGTTGCTTATGATGATATTGCAGATCATTTTGACTTCACTTATACCCGGTTTGGTGTTTATAAAATAGTTCAAAAATTATTTATTTCATTACCTGGCGGTAGTCCATTGAAATATGGTACAGTAGATAATACACGTGGTGTTGCCAATAATTATCTTGGAGATACACGTTGTTTTGTTGGACAGGGCATGGCAGGAATTCATGAATTAACAAAACTGAAACAATGGGATTTAGCTCCAACTACTCAACTGATTTCTGCTGCTGTTATATCTGCTGATGCTGATATTGTTAACGTTCCTAAAACAGGTTCATTAACCATGTGGTTATGCAATACTGCACGTAGTAATACAGCAAGTCGTCAGGGGTTGTTATTCCTGGATTATATCATGTTAGTTCCCAGAATTACCGAAGAGTAGTAATCATAATTCCGAAAATTTATGAAACAAATTAAATATATTATATCGACAATTATATTCGTAATTGGGTTCGCTCATTCTGCTAACGCTCAAAAGGGTGTTTTCCCTACAAAAATAACGGGAACTATTTACGAATCTGCAACCGGAAAACCAATATCAGGAGCTCAGGTTTCCATTCCCGGAATAACCTCTGCCTTAACCGATGATAATGGTAACTTTACATTGAATAAAAGTATTAAAGGTGCTTATCTGGTAGTGAATGCTCCTGGTTTTGCATCAAAACAAGTGGCTGTTTTTGAAAACAAGAATATTAAAGTATGGTTACTCGATGATTCCTTTAAAGGAACTTACGATGATGTTGCCTCACCTTTTGAAATGGTCAATTCGGAGAAGAACACTTATGCAATTTCTACACATGAAAACAGAGATGATTATCAATTAGGTGCCACAACAGTTGAAAACGTTTTACAAACTAATGTTAATGGTTTAAATACTGTTTCCCGTACAGGAGCTCCCGGTTCGGGTGGAAATATGTTTTTGAATGGATTCAACTCATTAAATGCAAATACTCAACCTTTAATCATTCTTGATGGTGTACAATATGAAAACCAACCCATCTATTCTCAAATAACCGGTAATACAATTTCACCTTTATCCGATATTGATGTAAAAGATATTGAGAACATCACCGTGATGAAAGATGGAGCATCTATTTATGGTTCGAAAGGTTCGAATGGAGTAATTATAATTAATACACTTCAGGCAAAAGGTGCAGCAACACGTATCAATTTTTACGCTTATGCCGGTGTGAATTTTGAACCGGACACTAAATACAAAATGATGGATGCCTGGAGTTATAAAAACTATCTGGGTGATATTTTGACAAGCAAAGGCCTTTCTGTAAATGAAATACAGGCATTACCCTATATCAATGCGGAAAAACCTGTTGTAGAAAACTGGGGTATTTCAGGGAATAAAGATTATTATAAGTATAATCAATCTACAAACTGGCAGGATGAAGTTTTTAACAGCTCCATCAATCAAAATTACCATTTAAATATAACAGGGGGAAATGATAATGCATTATATGCAATTTCTGTAGGATATTTGGGACATGGAGGTTTAGTAGATAAAACATCACTTTCACGTTATACCACGCGTGTTAATACACGTATAAAAATGACTGATTGGTTCAAATTGGAAGCAAATATGAGTTTTGTTTATTCCGAAAGAAATCTGGCATATGAAGGATTAAACAAAAATTTCAATCCTGTTTATGCAGGATTAGTTAAAGCACCATTTGCTTCCGCTTATGTTTATAATGTTATTGGTGAGAAAACACCAAACCTTGAGGGAGCAGATATATTCAATATTTCCAATCCAGATGCTATCATCAATAAAGGTTCAGTAACAAATAATCGCTTCCGTTTTTTTGGAAGTATGAAGGCTATATTTACATTGACGAAATATTTGGATGCAAGTGTATTAGTTGGTCTTACAACTGATAAAGTATCTGAAGGAATTTTTATGCCTCAGGCAGGAATTTATCATACAGCACTGCCAAATTCTCCTGTAACTAACGAATCTCAACAACTCAGAAACCATTTGTTGCAATTAAATACAGATGCACGATTTACCTACAAACGTAATTTTGATAATTTGCATGATCTGACAGTTCATTTGGGATCTCGTTACCAAACGAGCAATTCTGAGCTCGATTGGGGAAAAGCATATAATACTTCGAGCGACGAAATGAAAACCCTGAGTGATGGGATGAATGCATTGGCTCAAATAGGAGGTTCACTTGGAAACTGGATTACGCTTTCAAACTATTTGAATGCCGAATATGGTTACATTAACCGTTATTTTTTATCAATTAATGCTGCATTAGATGGATCTTCCCGTTTTGGTAAAGATGCCGAAGGTATCTCATTGTTAAACAATAAATTTGGATTATTCCCTTCTGTAAATGCTGCATGGTTAATTTCGTCGGAAGATTTTATGAAAGATCAAAAGGCCGCAAATTCACTGAAATTGAGAGCAGGATATTCTATAACAGGAAACGATGATATAGGAAATTATTCGGCACGATATTATTATATTCCTCAAGGACTTTTAGACGCGTATGGCATGGTTCGTGGCAATATTCCCAATTCGAAACTGAAATGGGAAACCAATAAAAAGGTAAGTGTTGGTATTGATGCTTCGTTTCTGAAAGATCGCTTAAATATGAGTATTGACCTTTATAACAGTAAAACAGAGGATCTGATTAATATCAAGAATATTGATGCAACATCAGGCCTTGGAATAGTTATTATGAATGATGGTTCTTTGCAAAACAATGGCATAGATCTAAATATTAGTGGAAGAATTCTGGATATGAACAATTTCAAATGGGATTTGGGTGTAAATTTATCGAAGTATAAAAACACCTTGCTATCCATGTCAACGGATGAATCATTTACACAAATTGCCGGAGGTTTAGTTAGAACAAAAGTTGGATCTCCACTTGGTCAGTTTTATGGTTACAAAACAGAGGGTGTATTCAGCACACAAGCAGAAGCTAATGCTGCCGGATTGAAAATTCAAAATACAGATCATTCGATTGTTCCTTTCGCTGCCGGTGATGTTAAATTTGTTGATGTAGTTCAAGATGGAATCATCGATTCAAAAGATATGACAGTAATTGGAGATCCAAATCCCGATTTCTTTGGTTCATTCACAAATCGTTTACAATGGAAGAATTTCTCTTTAAATGCATTATTTTCCTTTTCAGTGGGTGGAAAAGTTTACAATGCAATGAGAGCGAATCTGGAGTCATTGTCGAATACCGATAATCAAACTATCATAGCAAATTATAGATGGAAAGTTGATGGACAAGTAACAAATACGCCAAGGGCTACCTGGGGTGATCCAATGGGTAATGCGCGTTTTTCAGATCGTTGGATTGAAGATGGTTCGTATTTACGTTTTAAAAGTATTACACTGGCCTACGATTTACCTTTAAAATCAGGTTTTGTTAGTAGTGCACAAATCTATGTTACCGGTAACAATTTGGTGACTTTTACAAATTATTTAGGATATGATCCTGAATTCAGCACCAGTGCAAGTGCAATTGGCTATGGCATTGATAGTGGTGTTACTGCTCAACCACGTACAATTTTATTCGGCATAAAAGTTGGATTATAAATATTAACTATAAATAAAAACTCATATATGAAATTCTTAAATATAACAGCAGGTATAGCTTTATATGCTCTTTTATTGGTGAGCTTTACTTCGTGTCAGGATGTTTTGGATACAAAAGCCGCTGAGGTTGTGAATCACGCTGATAACTACCACAATGTATACGATGCTGACAATGCAATTTGGGGATTGAATGGTAAAGTCTCTAACCTTGCCGAAAATGTAGTGGTTCTGAATGAACTTCGTGCCGATTTGATGGATGTAACTTCAAATGCAACTGCAGATCAGGCTGACATTAACAATCACTCCGAAACGGCAAGTAATAAGTATTGCGACCCAACCCCGTTTTACGAGGTTATTTTAAATGCAAACGACATTTTAAATAATTTCAACAAAATGCTGGCAGAAAATAAAATTTCTGCTGAGAATTATGCACCCAGGTATTCCGATGTAATGGCTATACGCTGTTGGACTTATCTGCAACTAGGTATTCAATTTAAAGATGTCCCTTATGTAACTGACCCGTTGCAAAGTGTGGAATCACTAAATGATTCATCTCTTTTCCCTAAAAAAACATTAGATGAATTAATCCCTCAATTGATTGCTGACATGCAAAGTGTTCCGACCATGGCTATAAACACCTTATCATCGTATTATAGCCAAACAATTACTGACAACAGCAAAGCCTTTTATTTGAATTTGCAATTTCTAAACAAACGCATTCTTTTGGGCGACCTTTATTTGTGGAACGATCAGTATGTGAATGCAGCAACTCAATATAAAGCCTATATGGATGAAGCTGATGCCAGTTCATCAAAAACTCAAATTAAAAATAAAGTCAGTGGTTGGGTCTGGAATGGTACTAACGAACCCCGTTTTCAAGTTATTTATCAACGTTATAAAGACCAGGATGTTAATTCGTTCCGAAATATGTGGAAAGAAATATTTTTCAGACCATCAACAGATGCCGGAGCATCTGGTGGAATTGGATTACAAGATGAAATGATCTGGATGATAAGTTTCAGTGGTTCTGCGAATTCAGCCAGTCCTTTTGTGAAATTATTTGCCAATTCAGGAATCGGAGAATATCAACTCAAAC